>Ga0307509_10000701_pt1 | contig 57159 bp, 45 predicted proteins | sample 10_EM_MG_FD_202245 | JGI IMG/M metagenome (GOLD analysis project Ga0307509, IMG submission 202245) | Populus trichocarpa ectomycorrhiza microbial communities from riparian zone in the Pacific Northwest, United States - 10_EM | ecosystem: Host-associated > Plants > Roots > Unclassified | place...
TCACGGTCCTCCCCTCTGTAAAGTGAGATGGCTGGAGAGAAGAAATAGGATAAAATCACGCAAAGAGATGTCTTAGCTTTAATATGACATCTTAGCGCGATTCTCTCTTATTCAAGATAATACGGTAGAGAGAGCAACTGCAAAGTACCCCGAATTGCCGAAACTTTGTAAATGAGCTACGAGCAAAAGGGTTTTGGTGGTATGCAGCCGCCGATATTACAATGCCTTGCAGGAAATTACCCGCACGAGTGCGCAGAATATAAACACTTCCTATTCGTTTCACTTCCCACTTAGCTCCCCCCGCACACTCCTATGCAAAGCACCGCAGTTGGAGATGGTTCCGAGAAGCACATTTTACTGTGCACGGTCATAAGTCATGGAAAATCCGCCCCCTGGTTGGAAGAGATATACAAGACAGAGGTTGGGTCCCACTGAGCGATACCCAGGAAGAGTGCCTCACCCATAACCTTTACTCGTCATTACCGGGCGTTCGTAAAGAGATTGCCGTTGCAGGTCAATAAAATCCTTTAGTTCTAGCCAATTTCTAACCTTAAAGCGATCGTAGTCCTTTTAAAGCAGCTGTGGCACTAGGAATACCATACTCGAATCCAATACAAGACAGTAGCCCCCCCCCTTAAGACGCCGTGTATATTCCTCTTGCCCAACCCCAACTACGAGCTTAGTTGGCGGTACATTTCCCTCCCGTGGCCGAGAAGGGGGATTCCGACTCCCTAGAACATCTACCTTCTCCCCGAGTACTGTACTTGCGGTATGAACTTGGCTACTTCCCCTTCTTCCGGAATTTTGTCCTTCATTCATCCCTCTACCCGCGCATCTAATTTTGGACAAATTCAAAATATCTCGAGCAGTTGGAGAACCCTTGTGGGAAGATTGCCGTAGAGTATGGTGCTAGATGGTTTTTCTATATGAGTCTAGATCGGCTAATAAGGCATCGGTTTGGTAGCATTCAAGGTAGCAACAACCGTTTCAAGTCTGATCGGGGGGCACCTCTCAGGCAATAGCAATAGCTTCAATACACATATTATGAATAATAGCATACAAAACTATGGTATACAAGTATCATACCTTCATATGTTCCTGGTATGCAGCCTTTCATTCGAGGTCTTTTTTAAAAAAACCTATAGCTAAGGATTTGCGTACGATAATAGGTCATGACTTTGGGTTAGTTTAGGGCCTGTCTACGTTTGCGATTAGGTCTATCATTGGTTGTGCTGGAGCGGGCTTGGCATGTGTGTTTCTCCCTAAATAGTCTTCTCTCTTGTACGACTGGTCAGTAACGAACATCTCACCTCAGATATCACACATAACACATCCAACAGGGGAGGAGGAAGATATCGGATTCAAGGCCAGACACATTGGCATCAAAGATAGAGAGCCACCACCAATCCCTTGTGGGCGGGTGACCTACAGTTATACGTTTGGGCGGTCACCTTTTTCTCATCGTGCTTGTTGTAATAATGCACAATAACACATTAGGGGGAAAGGGCTACTCTGTCCTAGCTATGTAGCAGGAGGAGAGAACCATTCCTCTGGCTCACGATCTATTATCGCAACTCTTTAACTAGTATTAACGCTCTAACTCCGTGTTATGCGTCGGTCCTATTTACTATGTATCATGTGTCGTAATGCCCGAAAGATTTCCGCTTAGTTGGCCTATGTTAAGTAGTGAATTCTTCAGCTCTCGGGGGTGGCCGCTTTCACGGGCCGTAGCCCTCACCCCCCCTTAGTGCGTTTTGTTCTCCTATTTACTTCTTGATTGGTAGATTGTTGAGACATGTCGGGCTTGGGTTATCGGCAGCATACCGCGAATTTATTGAATAGCGGAGCTGGGTGGGTAATTAGCTGTATTAGAAGGTTTCGAGACAAGTGGGAGCGACTCTCTTTCTTTGGTTCGTTGCTCTGGGGTAGGATGCGTGACATGATGTATGTCCTTTCCTGTGCTAATTTTACCTCGGGGAATATTTTTACTGTTTTATTCCGCTATTTTCTCTCCAGTCTTTAGCAAAACCCTGTTCTGGTCGTATCGAACATTTGTAATAATACCGGTATTCTGCTTAGTTTATCTGAATGCCATAGCAGTGAGGTTCTCTATAAAGGCTTTACCACTAGTTTGATGACAGCGCGGCAAGCTTCGAGTGACGGCACGTGATTCTAGCTATCCCTGCTTTCCATCCTTCATCAGTTGATAACAAACGATGTCACAAAACAAACGAAAAGTTCGCTCCAAACTACCTCTCTGACATGGTGGGGTTTTCGCTGCGAGCTCTCCCGAACAATGAACTCCCTCTTTCCATCCTGCCCAAACCCGAACCTACACAATTATGGCTGCAGGCAGACACCTAAACTTCACTCTGGACACATTGCCAATGAACCCCCTAGGCCTTACTAGGGATGCGAGAATCCCATAATTACTCTCGGCAGCCGCCGCACCCATCCTCTGCGCCTGCTCACCCCTTGGGTCCGAACTCCTTTGTGTCGGCGCCCCAAAATCCCTCACTCCTGTTCGTCACGAACGAAGGGAGCGCGACCTTCGGTACGAGAACTCTATTCAGGTCTGGCGTATCCCTTCGAGCCCACGTCCGACACGCTTCTCCTGAAGCCTCTGGCTGCGGTGACGCGGTGCGTGGTAGCCGATGGTGCGGACTGGATATCCGGTTGGATAATATAATGTTTATTAAGGTGAGAATGCAGCGTTAATTTCAGTACGAAGGCAGGATTAAAAGTGTCCGTTCTCCGGCTAGGATAAGGAGTATATACAAGAGATCATTAGCGTAGCAGTACTTTCTTCCCCCGCGGCTAGGAAGGTCATTTTAGTCCTGCATGCTTGGCGCCTTGTGCGAGCTCGTGTACTCTAGGTGTTCGATTTTAGCGTTAACGGGGGGGTTTCTTTAGATCCGGAGTCTTCCGGGGAGCGGGCAGGGCGGACTTTTGGGGCCAGTGATTTGCCCCGTCGCCCGTCTGATAGCCTACACCGTGCGCGCGGTGTGGCGGGTCCGCTTTTGCCGGAAGGACTACACAAGGTGGGAGGTATTATGGATAGCATTGCTACGATCCGGGCTGGGTTACAGATGTCAAAGGTTGTATTATACAGGCAACAGGCGATATACACCCGAACGTTCGAGGACCAATTACGATGGGCACTCATATACGGATAGATAGTCATCTATTTTGCTAATCCTAGTGTTCGGATACTGCTGTTTGTATACGTCTATAGGCTCGGGGCTAGGCTTTTCTCCGGTATTGTTACCGTCCTGAGAGAGGCACTCTAACGCACGGAATTCATAGCCGAAGACCGGAGAGCGCACTGTATGCGAGGTCGCCAACCATCGCCGCCGCGCTAGCCCACCCCCGCCCCCTTCTCCCTCGGCCGCCAGCGCTGCACCGGAAAGCGCCCACTACTCCCGCCACTCTGCCGCTCATTTCCACTCCTTTTAGCCAAAGCCTTAGCACCAATTCCTTAATATGCACATGTGAGAAAGCTGGGAGCAGCAACCTCCACTCCTCCCCGCGCCCTCCGCGAGCAGCAGCCCCTTCTCCCGGGAATGTTGCCGATGTCATTCGTTGCCGGCAGCGATTTGACGAGGCCGTAGCTTTTCGTATATAGCACTCCCTTTAGCACCTCCGGCATTCTAGGGAAGACCCGTCCAATGGTGGGGGTCCCTAAGTACCCAGAAGTCCGCTGTTTGGAATTGTGGTCGTCCGGATGTCCTGGGGGCCCCGGGCACCATTTTCTTGGGTCATGGTAGAGCTGGCCATTAGGAAGTTGGGGTTGGTAAGCTTTGGGAGGTGTCGGATTGGGGAGGAGAGCTTAGACTGGGGGGTGGGGCAGTAGAGGAGCCTACGGGCCGGGGCTGGATGGGTTAGTAAATATAATATGGATGAATGTGGTGGTTGTGCTAGGGTGGATGTGGCGGGAGAGGAGTATTGCGGACGCGGCGCACCCCGGTAGGATGTTGGTTATGGATAATATTAGGTCTAGAGCGGGGCCAAATTAGAGGAGATCACTGGCGGCCAACTTTGGTGGGCGGTAGATGCGATAGATCTTTCTTTTCCTCTTCCACCGGGGGAGCGTCGGAAATCATTCGATGCGGCTCGGTATTCTCTAGCGCTAGTTGTCTGATTGTTTGCGTAAAGGTTTCGGAGATGCGCTTTGGATCAATGCATCCGCTGGGAGCAATATGAGAGAGTTAGAGGATAGGATGCACGGAGGGTCAAATGCACGGAGAGTTGGATGCCCGGAGGTCATGAAAAGTAGGAGTCTCTGTCTTTCTTACGTTAGTGTAGGGGTAGGCAAAGGGGGGGGGAGGCATACGTGGAAGAGAATGGATGTGTGGTGGTCGACAGAAGGATAGGAGGATAACCGCGGTGTGATTAAAATATGCCCCTATCTTTACAGTTAGTTACCGGTAGTTGAGAGAGATGGCGAGTGAATGAGAACGAGCGAACTTTCCCACCTGCTCCACGGCGCTGGCGACGCGATCTGGGTCGTATTTTTGTTGCTTGAGCTCTTGGCGTTTAGCTGTCGCTGTCGCCGTTTAAAACGGAGAGGTGAGTGTGAAAAATGCCCCAAGGGATGTGATGCGATGCTGGGGAATGGTCGGTCTCGCTCGTCCCTCGTGGAAGGTGAGGTGTTGCGCTCACTTTGGAGTAAAATCGCGGGTTTCTGCCTCGGGGGTGAACTTTCAAATCCCGGAGATTGCAAGGATGTGACAGGGATTACAATCTGACAATGGATCCAAGCGAGCGAAATACCGGCAGCCGGCACTCTGGCACCAACACGTGAGGAATACCGTAGGCATAATGCGGCTGAAGCCAACAATTGTTCGCTTGATAGCTACGCAAGTGAACGTGCCTGGGTTGGGTTGAAGCAATGCCTGGCTACTTGAGTAATAGTAGAGTAATCATACTGAGAGTTTTGAGTATCCAAAAGATAAAAAGGGTTCAGAGAAACCTCTGCAGGGTCTCCCCTTAGTATGAGAGACAATGTCACATACTTTTTTTTCGCGAGGCCCCTCTAGCGCTTGATACCCTCAATGGTTGCTGGTGCAGAGAGCTGGGATACATGTTACTACGGTAGATGGATTATTAGCGGAATTTGGCTGTTATTGTTATTTGCATTATGATATTGTTTTGATTTTTCACGTGCGCCGGTATTCTGGTGAAATTTCCTCCGACGTTTCTGTTAGGTTTTAGGTTAGCAGTATGTACGGGTAGATATTCTAATATGTGTTTGGGTTGAGTATGAGTACTAATAGTAGTAGGGTTGAGTGAACTGGTAGCGGGTCTTGGCAGCCATGTATCCATATAAGCCTTCGGTAGTAGATAGGAAATACATCAAGTCATTCTTCCACCATCACCGGGTTCCAACAGTTTCTTGTGCTCGAGTATTGGATTTTGTTGAAAAGAGCGGACAGGACATGAACTATGTGTGCGATCGCGCCATGACCAAGACTGTTGTCCGGTCCGAGGCCCCCGTGTTCATGACCGTAAGAGGTAAGAGATGATTTAATTTGGTAGGTAAAATGTTCGGAGGGATAAAAAGCTTTGACATCTCATCTCGAACCCAGCCCATCCTACCACTCATCTTCCTACCCGAGTATTATAAGTTGGCTATAAACTACCACACTACGCTAATGGGGGCTGCCCGAGTACCATCCAGAACATTGTTTGGCGCAGTTGGCATCTCAGGCTGCTGATAGAGGCGGAAGCTCATGGTTAGTTCACTGGATTGATTGGTAGTTACTCACATAACGGGAGCAAAATTTCTCGTTTGAGAATATTTGCCTGTGGGGGCCGTTGGTCAGTTGATGGGCGTAGATATGGGAGTTGATCCGGTTGGTTGAGTTTCCTACCGAGTCCCCGTCGCCGCGATATGTTTTTAGAGAGATAAGGAGTAGAGAGTGTATCCGTGATTGTCTAACCTTTGAGAAACGGACATTTATCGGACACGGGCCGAAATTTGGCCAGGGATTAGGGACTGCGGCGGTAGGCGATAATGTCATGCCGTTGCGGGTGCGCAGAATCTAAGAGACTCCCGTAATTCGCCTTCCCAATCGTCTCTCCCCGCCCTCTCGTTCGAGGGGTACCGCAGTTTGAGATGGTTCCCTGTTCCAAGCATCGCCACGGCGGGCCGCCATAAGTTAGCGGGGGTCGCGGAAAATCTAGAGAGATATGCGAGATAGGGATTGAGCTCCACTTCGTGATATCATACCTAGGAATAATGCCTCACCTATAATCCTTATTACGGGTACTGGGTATGAAGGGTGAGTTTGTCGAACTTTAGGGCGAAGAGGGCGAGTGATAGGAGGGGGAGAAGGAGAGGGCAAGGTTGGGAATGTTACCTATTGTAAGTGACATGGCTGTGGGAAGGGAGGGGAGAGCGGTGAGGAGAAATTGGGGTATGCCGGTAGGGAGGGGAGATGGGGGTTTGTGAGTGAGGATTGTTTTAGCTTTTGAGTTGTAGCTTGAGGCTAAAGGAATGTGCGGGGCCGATCTACTTAGATCAGCGGTTGACAGCAAGCGCAAAATGAAAGAAGTAATATTGGAAAATGAAACCCTCTGATTGGCTCTAGGACCTGCCTCCTCGACCACTCAGGGCACAGTTTTCTCGATCCCTGGTCAGTTGCATAGTTTGCGTTACACACACCTTACTTTCTGCCAACCAGACCAGCCTCCGGCAGACTTCTGTGTCCAGCCTGGTCGAGGACAGTGCAGCAGCTGCCTTTCCCACTCGTAGAAAGGCACGTGTATATTCCTTTTGATTCATCTCAACTAGGGCTCAGTACGGTAGGCTGTTCTTTCCCCTCTCATAGCAAGGAATTCCGACGTCCTGGCACATTTACTTACCTCCGAGCACCTACGCTAGGAATTTTGTATGGCTTCTGCCCCTTATATTCTTCCGAAATTGTGTCTTTCCTTCACCCCTCTTGACCTCGCATATCCGAGTCGAAGACCTCAAAATATCTCAGGCGGTGGGAGAGAACTTGTGGAGAGCCAGCCATAGAGTATAGCACAAGGCTGATTTTCTCAATGGATCCAAGCAGGCTAACAAGGTATCAGCTGGCAAGCATTCAACATGACAACCGTCCAAAGTTCAAACTCCGGGTCCTTCTCAGGCAATAACAACAGCAACAATACAAATATCATATATGGCTGCGGTGTGCAAGCACCTTCATATGTTCCTGGTATGCAGCTTCCCATTGCCAAACTCTATTTTGAATTCATGGCTAAGAGTGGACGCAGCAACATTTGACGAGCTGATAAAGTGCACTGGCTGGGGGGTTTCGCCACCGGAAGTTGATCTGGACCACCTCCGCGATGAGTATAATCTGCCCAGGGGTGACACTGGAAAATGGATTTTCGGAGAAGCCGCGTATAGGGGATGGCGGGAGAGCAAGGAATCCAGGTTTCTTTGGCTTTGCGGTGGCCCTGGGACAGGGAAGACTATGTTGGCCAAGCGTGTTGCAGCCGAATTTCTCAAAGAACTCGACGATCCTCCTAACCGGGTTGGGTTGGTATTTCACTTTGTCGCGCCCGAACCCCTCACATCCGGGATGCCCACCGATGAGGCCGAGTTACCACAATCGAGGCTTGCAAAAGTAGCCTGCGACCTACTATATGGGATTCTTCAGCAAGATGGGAACCTTTTCGATGGCTACAGGGCTGAACTTCAAAAGCAAGGAAATAGATTTTTCGCCAACCCGTGCTCTTTATGGAGGGTTCTAAGAAAAGCGATCCAGGATTGCAAGACAGACCCCATATACGTTCTCATCGACGGCGTAGATGGACTCAAAGAGAGCTTGTGTAGGGAATTGATTGAAAGGATTCTGGAGCTCATGGAAATCCGGACTGTCAAAATATTCCTCTCTAGTCGAGACGTACCTCACATCTCAAACAGTCTCCCTCGTAACCGCCGCGAATGCACTAGGATCAACCTTGATACAAACACTTTTATAAAGAAGGATGTGGAAACTTTCATCAGGCGCAGGGTGAATGCATGGGGGTGGGATGACGATCTGAGGGAGAGCGCGATGGAAGCCCTTCTGATGAAGTCAGAGGGCATCTTCCTTTGGGCATCGTTGGCGATCGATAACCTAACATACTTCAGTTCGGGCCCTGATTTTGACAGGATTCTACAGAAGCCCCGGTCAGGGCTTGAAGATATATATCGAAAAATGTTACATACTATCCTCTCACGCGGAGAATCTGGAGAAGTTCTGAACATGATCTGGAGTGTAGCACTCGCCCTTCGCCCACTCACATTCGCCGAATTAGGCTATATCTTAGCATGTATAGAGGCAAAGGGGAGAGATAAAGAGCAGTCCTGTCACAGTGGGGGGACAAGCAGCGAAATTCGGTCGAGAACGGAGAAGGAAATCAGGATATATGTTCGGTCTTCTATGGGGTTTCTCCGGGCTACAGCTAAAACTATATCCATTGTCCATCATACTGCAACAGAATACCTTTTGGACGAATACAGCAAGGGCGGCCTCCCAGTACTTTCAAAAGGTGAAGCAGACCTTGCGGTTTCCTGGGAGTGCTTCCGGTACCTTCACTGTGCTTTTGGAGACTCGGGGAAGCCCCCCAGGGGAGATGCCCGGTGGGGCCATGATATGTCCGGCAGCTTAAGCTTTGCGCGTGATCGCCAGGGGGAGGAGCCAGGAGAGACGTCATCAGATGTGGCGCGGAAAGACCCCGAGACAGCTGCAGCCAAGTGGAGATTTCTCAGATATGCATCCGAATCCTGGTACATCCATGCCCGTCGGAGCTTCGAGATTTTAGAAGGCAATATCTGTGATGACTCAGCTCATAGCTGGCTACAACATCAGTTCTTCGAAACCAGGGACGTCATACGAAAGCCCTGGATAGATCTCTGCGGGGATTCGAGAATGGAGGTTTTGGCGGGGGACCAGACACCACTGCACATCGCAGTCTGTCTGGGGCTCAGGCCCCTAGTAGAAAAGACCCTTTCAGAGTTTACGCAGAAGACGAGCGGCCGCTGGTCACCACTACACCTAGCAGCCAGGTTCATATCCGGAGCATACAAGATCCTGATCGGCAGGTGTGGGCCATCCCTCCTCACGTTGCAGGATCAAGACGGCAACACACCATTACACGAAGCTTCTATTTCTGGCCATTCGTCTATGATCAAGGCCCTGGTAACAAGGTTCGCAAGGCACAGGGAATGCGGTGACGAAATCAATAGGAAAAACCGGGCCGGAAACACCGCGCTTCACCTCGCTTTTCAATTCGATCACGTGGTGATAGTGGAGCTTCTAGTCAAGGAAGGGGCTGACCTAACCATCAAGAACAATGCCGAATTGACAGCACCCGAATTGGGGGCAAAGTTGGATAGAGGAGATAGTTTGGAAATTCTAAGACAGGGCGAGATGAAGAGGGGGGAGATGAAGAAGGGGGTTGTGAAGCAGCCGCCCGACTTCACCGGGAACCCCGGAGACCTCGCCACAACTCTCCTCAGCAACTATACAAATATCATGGATGATTGTGGTATACAAGCACCTTCAGATGTTCCTGGTACGCGGCCTTTCATTGGAGGGGGTTTTTTATTTGAATTTATGGCTAAGAATCTATCTAGCAACGTTTGCGGAGCTGATAGCGCGCAACGGCTGGGGGGTGTCGCTACCAGAAGTAGACCTAGGCCACCTTCGAGACAAGGATAACCTGCCCCAGGATGGCACTGGAGAATGGATTTTCAAAGAGTTTCGGTATAGGGAGTGGCAGGAGAGCAGGGAATCCAAGTTTCTTTGGCTTTGCGGTGGTCCTGGAACAGGAAAGACTATGTTGGCCAAGGGTGTGGCCGCCGAATTTCTCAAAGGACTCGGCGATCCTCCCGAAGGGGTTAAATTGGTTTTCCACTTCGTCTCTCCCGAAATCCCCACCGATAGAAACTCTACTAGTGAGGACGGGCTATCACAACTTAGGCTTGCTAAGGTAGCCAGCGACCTATTGTATAGCATTCTGCAGCAGGATGGGAGCCTTTTCGATGGCTGCAAGGCTGAACTTGAGAAGCAAGGGAATAGATTTTTCACCAACCCGGGTTCTTTATGGAAGGTTCTAAGAAAGGCGATCCAGGATTGCCGGACAGAGACCGTATACATTCTTATGGACGGCCTAGACGCGCTTGGGGGGAGGTCACACAGAGAGTTGATTGGAAGGATTCTAGGGCTCATGGAGATCCGCAGAGTTAAAATATTTTTCTCCAGTCGAGATGTACCTCACATCTCGAAAAACCTTCCCCATAACCGCCAAGAATGCACCATGATCAACCTAGATATTAACGGTTTTGTAAAAGGGGATGTGGAAACGTTTATCAACCACCGAGTGAATGCATGGGGGTGGAATATTGAGCCGAGAAGGACAGCGGTGGGAAACCTTCTGGCGAAGTCGGGAGGCGTCTTCCTCTGGGCATCGCTGGCGATTAAAAGACTAACGAATCTCGGCTCCTCCCATGATTTTCGCGAGTTTCTAAGGAAACAACCAGTAGGGCTTGAAGATCTATACCGGGAAATGTTACGCACTCTTATCTCACGAGGAGAATCAGGAGAAGTTCTGGACATGATCCGGAGGGTGGCGCTCGCCTTGCGTCCACTCACATTCTGCGAATTAGGCCATATCCTAGCCTGCATAGAGGAAAAAGCAAGGGCGGAACAACAGCCCTCCCACAAAGGGACCAGGAGCGAAATTCAGCCGATGACAGAAAAGGAAATCAGGATATATGCCCGGTCCTCTATGGGATTTCTCCGGGCTACCGCTAAAACAGTATCCATCGTTCATCATACCGCAATAGAATATCTTTTCGACAGAAACCGCAAGGACGCCCTCCCGATACTTTCTAGAGGCAAGGCAGAACTCACAATTTCCTGGGAGTGCTTCCGGTACCTTCACCATGCCTTTGGAGACCCTGAGGGGCTCGCAAGGGGAGATGTCATGGAGTACCGCAATAGTACCGCAATGGGTCCCAGAACCTAAGTTTGGGGCGATATCGCCAGGAAGAGGAGCTAGGAGAGGCATCATGGGAAAAGGCACGGAAGGACCCACATGGAGCTGTGGCCAAGTGGCCATACCTCAGATATGCAGCAGAATCCTGGCTTGTTCATGCCCGCCGGAGTATCGAGATCATGGGGGACAAATTCTGCGACGACTCTACCCATAACTGGTTGCAGCATCAGTTTTTCGATTCCAGCGACGTCATACGAAATCCCTGGATTGAGCTCTGCGGAGATTTCAGAATGGAGGCTTTGGCGGGAGAGCAGACACCACTCCACATCGCGGTTTGTCTGGGGCTCATTCCCCTGGTAGGAAAGGCCCTCACAGGTTTCACAAAGGGGACGAACTGCAATGAGTCACCACTACACCTAGCAGCCAGGTTCAGATCCGGGACATACAAGATCCTGATTAAGAATGGCGAACCATCCCTCCTCACTAATCTAAATCAAAATGGTAACACACCACTGCATGAAGCCGCCATTTCCGGTCACTCGCCCATGCTGAAGGCCCTGATAAAAAAATTCGCAAAGCACAGCGCATACAGTAACGAAATCAACAAGAAAAACCGCTTCGGCAACACCCCTCTTCACCTCGCCTTTCAATTTGATCACACGGAGATAGTCGACCTTCTGGTTAGGAAAGGGGCAGATACAACCATCAAGAACAATGCCCAATTGACAGCATTAGAATTGGGGGGAAAACTTGAGAGAGGAGATTGTTTGGATATTCTAAAACACGCCCAGGAAATTCGGGAGGAGACAAATAATAGGAGCCTGGAAGAGTCTGTAGACGAGCTGGTAGAGGCGCCTGTGGAGGAGCCTGCTCGGGGCCTGCTGAAGCGTTTGTCGGGGGCCTTTCGGTTTACTGTGAAGTAAGGCAATCTTATATCCTTGTATTACTACAATCCATGGTTTAGCTATTAACTCAACAAATTGAGTAGGGATACCATAGCGGCTGCTCGGCTATCGTACGATATATATCGGAGATTCCCCACGCCAGCCGTAGGTGCATCGAAGGGGAAGAAAAGGGAAGAGCAAAAGCGAGAGCGCCGGGAAAAGGGAAGACAACGACAAAGAAGAGGAGGGATATGACGGAGAAACGGAGAAGCGGAGAAGCGGAGACAGAGAAGGAGGCCGTTGGGGGGGATGCATAATAAAGCAAGGGGATAACAAAGTGGTAAGGATAAGCGGATTGGGGCGGGGGGTGGTAAAGGGGGCATGGAGAATAACGGAAGGGAGAGGGCTGATAAGGGAATTTACAAGAGTGTTGGATAGTACTTGTGTCACGGGGGAGCGAGCGGAGAGCGACGACCGAAGAAAGCAAGTAATTTGTATGACTTATAGAAAAGATAGGAGAGGGGTTGAAGAGAGAAGAAAGAAAAGAAGAAGAGCACAAGAACAAGAGTAGAAGAAAGCGGCCGAGAAATAGGCGTAGACATACTATAAGTGAGTGACACGTGCAGTCACGGGGTATCACTCGTGATTGCGGAGAATACAAGAGCCCAAGCACGCTTTCCAACAAGGAGGATCGAGTGGTAGCAGATAGGCGAAAGGTTTAGAGCGAATGTGGGAACAGTGATGAGCAAGTAAACCAGTTTGTGGACTATCACTAGGTTTGGTGCCGTGAGAGGATTGGTTTTCCTGCATTGTGAGATCCTGGGTCAGCTACGAGAGTTACCGTCACAGGCTGTATTTAGTTCTAGAGCGGCGTTCCTTTCCCTGTACGTCGCCACTCCCATCGAACACGAACACACTCACCGGCTTCATTATCACGCTCTTTTTTCCTGGTCCTTCTCACGACGCTAGCCTCCGGGCAGATTCATAGCGGTGTTTCTATATACGGCAGTAGTTTTTCCCTGCGCACAACAAGATCCCTGTCAGGGAAAAGGATGGAAAGATTTGCATGCGAAAGGCGGGAAAAATTGAGAAAAGGAGGAACTGAGGTGAGGCAAGATGGGGGTAGGAACGGGAGGGACTGTATGGGTGTGGTAGGAATGTTGAATAAGTAGGGCAGAGCAGACATGAAAGGTTTGATACTGAGTATAGAAATACTGGGGGGGGGGGTTGGAAATGTAGAGCTAAGGGAGCTAACGAAAGAGATGGAGAAATATGAGTGGAAGAATATTGGCGAAAGTGCTGTACTGTACGTACAGTTTTTAAGCGATGTCTTGGTGAAGTAGCCCTTTATGCACCAAAACTTGCTGTGTTTGATCACACCAACCCCCTCGGAATTTCTTGAAATAATACTCGCAGCCTACTTAGTTACTTTCACCTTCATTGCAACTTTCGGCCGGCACCATTTATTAGGCTAATTTATGTTATAGGGCTAAGCTACCAGTCTTTTAAAGGTGCGAATAGCCGTTGTAATGCGAATTTTGCAAGTATTATATCCGTTCATGCTCTAACGTGCTCTCACGTCCACACTTCAATGTTCCTCGATACCATGTGGGCTTCCTGTTGCCTGAGCTCCTTGGGGCTTCTAATATATTGTCGGGGGACAAAAATAACGGCGGTTCAACGATCGATGGCAACGCACCCCTCCTCATCACCCAGCACTTCCTACACCACTCAAACAAATCCCTCTAAATCAACCAAAACTAAACCCACCTATCTAATTATTATTTTTCAATAAACTATGCCTCCTATTCTTCGCAGTCATGCCAAAAAACCTATTCCCTCCAAGCATCCAGGGGGAGAATCTTTGGGTTACATGAGCCTCAAATGGGACCTGAGCAAATTTCCCACTACCTTAACATTCCTCCCACCACTGTCAGAAGGACAATTGCAAAGGGATATCAAGAGGGCAAGGAGAATAAGGGTAGAGGAAGACATCCTAAGACTACCAAGTTGCAGGATGAAGCCATGGTTGAGGAAGCTCTCAAAAATCGCCATACAACCTGTTTTGAGATTGCTAAAAAAGTTGCACCCAATGTTTCTACCAAGACAGTGAAGAGAAGAATTGCACAAAAGCATCTTAAAAAATGGGTGGCACAAGAGAGAGTTCATTTGGATGAAGACCTGGCTCAGGAGAGGTTGGAATGAGCATTAGCCCATAGGCATTGGACAAGGGAGATGTGGAGAAGGAAGGCAATGTGGGGGGATGAGGTATCTGTAGAGAGGGGTGGAGGAAAGAGGAGAAAATGGGTATTTAGATACCCAACTGAGAAGTGGAATAAGGATTGTGTTGAACCTACTGCTAGGAGAGGGGAGAGGGGGATTAGCCAGATGATGACTGGTTTTTTTTATGGTCAAACTCATGGTCTTTTTTACCTGTTTTTCCTGATCCTCTTTCTGCTAGGGGTGGAGTTACTGGAAAGTCAATTATTGATGTCTATGACCATTATGACTTTCTAGGAATATGGGAGGACATCAGGGAAAAGGTTGGAGAAGAAGAGATATTTTTTATCATTGACAATGCTAAGACTCACTTGCCTTTTAGGAGATGGCTCAGAAGGCAGGGAATTGCTCTTATGGAAATTCCTGCCTATTCACTGGCACCAGATCTCAATCCAATTGAAAATGTTTGGTCTCTGGTGAAAGATAAGCTTCATAAGCACTATCCGAAGCTATATCTTATGAGGGGTGATGTCAATGTGGTCAAGAAGGCAATAGAGGAGGCAATCACTAATTGTTGAGAACTTCTGGACCCAAAGGTTTTTACTACTTTGGCAGGGTCAATGGTGGATAGAATAGAGGCAATTATTAAGGCTGATGGATGGTATACCAAATATTAATTTCTACTATGTATTTACATTTATCTAATTTTTTTTTGGTTTTCATGATAGTGGGGTTGGTGGGGGAGGCCGTTGTCATTGCCGAAGATTTTCGCCCGTTGATACCGCCGTTATTTTTGTCCCCCGACAATAACACTCTACTACTGGGATTATTGTGCCATCAGACTTTTGGTGTCAATGAGTTGCGCGGTCAAATGTCCGATAGTCCACGCCGCGTGCGCGATGTGGCGGGTTCATTTTAGCCGGAGGGTTACACGAAGCGGGAGGGAAATATCATAGATAGGATCGCTAGGACCTAGGATGGACTATTCATGTTAAAGACCGTATTGTACGGGTAGCGGTACTAGCGGACGAGATGTGTCTGAACATTCGAGGACCAATTAGTATGGGCGCTCATGTACTGATGGATAATAAGATATACATTTCGCTGATCCTAGTGTACGGACACCTCTTACCTGTTGTATGAACCCTCCGCTCCGCTATCTAGTTAGCTAGTACTGCAATCCGCCCGCTCAGAAATTAAAACACAAGAAACAATTTAGTAAAAAGCTTAGCCTATTTCTGACCCCACAGTACTAGCCGCAGGGGCAATAATCGGGAGGAAGGCACTCAGCAATCCATTGTATTTTTTCTGTAGCCCCGCCTCCCTTTTTATAATCTATTAAAGGATTTTAGCTATTGTAATATTGGTATTCGGTGGCAAGTTATCACTTCCATCCATACCGGTACTTGTGTGGTTGGCACTCGGCCTGCGTAGCCCAGAATACAGAATATGCATTGGGGGGCAACAAAGTTGAGGGCGACACGATACCGTATTAGTGTCACCTCTTCCGCCACGGGACTAAAACTAATAGGCATAATGTGGCTAGGGCCAACATTGTTCTTAAAGATGCTGACCCCTATCTCTTGATAGCTGCGCAAGTGAACATGCCTGGGTTGGGCTGAAGCAATGCCTCACTGCATGTGCTTGAGTAATAGTATAGTACTGGGGATTTTGAGCATCCAAAACCTAAAAAGGGTTTAGAGAAGCCCCTGCAGGGTCTCCCCTTGGTATGGGAGACAATACTACATAGTTTTTTCGCGAGGTTCTAGCGCTTTATGCCCCCTATGGTTGCTGGTGCGGAGGGCTCGGATACACGTTAACTTTACTACGGTAGATGGATTATTAGCAGAATTTTACTGTTATTATACAGTACTGTGATTCGCATTATTGTATTGATTTTTCACGTGCGTCAGTATTCTAGCTAAATTTCCTCCGACGTTTGTTGTATGGTACTCGAGTATCAGATTTTATCGATAAGAGCGTGGAGGACACGAACGACATGTGAGATTGCGCCATCACCAAGATTCTTGTCTGGTCTGAGGCTTTCCGTGCTTACGACTGTTAGGGATAAAAAACGATTTAACTTGGTAGGTAAAATGCTCGAAAGGATAAACGGCTTTGACATCTCGAACCCCAGTCCATCCACCACTCATCATCCCACCCGAGTAAGTCGGCCATAAGCCACCACATTGCTCTGATGGAGGCATCCAGTCCTAGGGTGGAAAAACATTTATGCGGGGGTTTCGGCTGAAAGGGCTTAGTTCGTGTAATGATTTTTTATATATACAAAACTAACAAATCAACCTAAAACTTACTACTCCAGGAGTTATTTTCAAACTGGCGCTGGATTCCTTAACTCAAAGACGACCGGGATTGTACGAGCGTTGGGGAGAACTTGTTGAGGACAATTGGTGAAGACGTGTGATAGCCTTCACAGGAGGAAGCCTTAGGAAAAAAAAAACTCCCTAGTGATAACAATTGGATTTTGTGTTAGCGATATCTTTTTTGGCCTGCCCGAGTACCATCTAGAATTTGGTTTGGTGCAGTTGGCATCTCGGGCTGCTGACAAAGACGGAAGCTCATGATCAGTTCGCCGGGTTCGCTGGGTTGATTGGGAGCTGCTCACGTAGCGAGAATAAAATTAAGTTACTCGCTTGAGAAAATTTGCCTGTGGTGGCTGTTGATCACTTGATAGGGGTAGTTAGGGGATTTGATCCGGTTGGTTGAGCCTCCAACCGAGTTTCCGTCGCCGCGATATGTTTTTGGAGAGATAGGGAGTAGAGGGTGTATCCGTGATCGCCTAACCTTTGTAAAACGGATACCTATTGGACACAGGCCGAAAGTTGGCCAGGGGCTAGGGACTTCGGAGGTAGGCGATATTCTCATGCCATTGCGGGTGTGCAGAATCTAAGAGACTCCCGTCGTTCGCCTTCCCACTCGTCTCTCCCCGCCCTCTCCTCTGAAAAGTATCGTGGTTTGAGATAGTTCTAAACATCACACGCCACGGCACGCGGCCATAATTTAGCGGGCCCACGGAAGCCCTGGCCCGATGCTGGGAGAGATGTGCGAGATAGAGATTGAGCTCCACGGGTAATGGGTATGAAGGGTGAGTTTGTCGAACTTTAGGGCGAAGAGGGAGAGGGATAGGAGGGGGGGGGAGGGGGCGTGGGGTTAGGAAGGTTACCTATTGCAAGTGACATGGCTACCGGAAGGGAGGGGAGAGTGGTGAGATATACCGGTAGGTTAGGGAGGGGAGGTGGGGGGTTGTGAGCGAGGATTGTTTTGGCTTTTGAGTTGTGGTTTGAGGCAGGAGAAATGTGCGCAGCCAATCTACTTACGGCAGTTGACAGCTGGCGCAAAATGGAAAAAGTGTTATTGGAAAAATGAAACCCTCTGATTGGCTCTAGGACCTGTCTCCTCGACCACTCAGAGGCACAGGCTGCTCTATCCCTATTCAGTTGCATAGTTTGCGTTACACACATCTTACTTTCGGTGAACCAGACCCCCGTCCCGCAGACTTCTGTGTCCAGCTTGGTCCAGGACAGCGCAGCAGCTCGCTTTGCCACTCGTAGAAAGGCACGTGTATATTCCTTTTGTTTCATCTCAACCGGGGCTCAGCAGGCGGTTCTTCCGCCTTTCGTAGCGAGGGGGGGGGGGTTTCGACGTCCTAGCACATTTATCTACTCTTCGAGTACGGTACTTACCCATGGAATTTTGTATGGTTGCTGCCCCTCATATCCTTCCGAAATTGTGTCCTTCCTTCACCCCTCTGAACCTCATATATAAGTCGAAGACCTCAAAATATCTTAGGCGGTGGGAAAGAACTTGTGTGGAGCTAGCCATACCGGTATAGTATAGCACACGGCTGATTTTCTCAATGGATCCAGATAGGCTAACAGGGCATCAGCTGGCAAGCATTCGACATGACAACCGTCCAAAGTTCAATCTCCGGGCCCTTCTCAGGCAATAACAATAGCAACAATACAACTATCACAAATAATTACGGTGTGCAAGAACCCTCATATGTTCCTGGTATGCAGCCCCCCATTGCCAATCTCCATTTTGAACTTATGGCTAAGAGCGTGTGTAGCAACATTTGACGAGTTGATAAATTGCGCTGGCTGGGGGGTTTCGCCACCAGAAGTTGATCTAGACCACCTCCGCGATGGGTATAACCTGCCTAGGGGTGACACTGGAAAATGGATTTTCGAAGAAGCTGTGTATAGAGGATGGCGGGAGAGCAAGGAATCCAAGTTTCTTTGGCTTTGCGGTGGCCCTGGGACGGGGAAAACTATGTTGGCCAAGCGTGTTGCGGCTGAATTTCTCAAGGAACTCGACGATCCTCCTAACCGGGTTGAATTGGTTTTCCACTTTGTCTCGCCCGACCTTCCCCCCTCTGGGATGTCTACCGATGAGCCCGAATTACCACGATCCAGGCTTGCCAAAGTAGCCAGCGACCTACTATATGGAACTCTGCAGCAGGATGGTAACCTTTTCGATGGCTGCAAGGCTGAGCTTCAACGGCAAGGGAATAGATTTTTCACCAACGCGAGTTCCTTATGGAAGGTTCTAAGAAAAGCGATCCAGGATTGCAAAACAGACCCCGTATACATTCTCATCGACGGCGTAGATGGACTTGGGGAGAGCTTATGTAAAGAATTGATTGAAAGGATTCTGGAGCTCATGCAAATCCGCACTGTCAAAATATTTCTCTCCAGTCGGGACGTACCCCACATCTCAAACAACCTCCCCCGTGACTGCCACGAATTCGCTAGGATCAACCTTGATATGAACAGCTCTGTGAGAGAGGATGTAGAAACTTTCATCAGACGCAGAGTGAATGCCTGGGGGTGGGATGACGATTTGAGGGAGAGAGCGATGGAAGCCCTTCTGGTGAAGTCGGAGGGCATCTTCCTTTGGGCATCCTTGGCGATCGACAATCTAACGTACTTCAGTTCGGGCCCTGATTTTGACAGAATTCTAGAGAAACCTTGGTCAGGGCTTGAAGATATATACCGAAAAATGTTACATACTATCCTCTTACCCGGAAAATCTGGAGAAGTTCTGAACATGATCTGGAGCGTAGCACTCGCCCTTCGCCCGCTCACATTCGCCGAATTAGGCCATATCCTGGCATGTGTAGAGGAAAAGGAGAGGGATAAACAACAGTCCTGTTACGGAAGGGAGACAAGCAGCGAAATTCGGCCGAGAACGGAGAAGGAAATCAGGATATATGTTCGGTCCTCCATGGGGTTTCTCCGAGCTACAGCTGAAACAGTATCCATCGTCCACCATACCGCAATAGAATACCTTTTGGACGAATATAGCAAGGGCGGCCTCCCAGTACTTCCAAAAAGTGAAGCAGACCTTACAGTTTCCTGGGGGTGCTTCCGATACCTTCACTGTGCCCTTGGAGATCCGAGGATGTTCCCTACGGGAGATGTCTGGTGGGGCTATGATGTGTCCGGCGGCTCAAGATTTGCGGATGACCGCCGGGAAGAGGAGCTAGAACAGACATCACCAGATGTGGCGCGGAAAGACCCTAGGGCAGCTGCAGCCAAGTGGAGATTTCTCAGATATGCATCCGAATCCTGGCACATCCATGCCCGTCGGAGCTTCGAGATCTTGAAAGGCAATATCTGTGACGACTCAGCTCATAATTGGTTACAGCATCAGTTCTTCGAACCCCACGACATCATACGAAAGCCCTGGATCGATCTCTGCGGAGATTCGAGAATGGAGGTTTTGGCGGGGGAGCAGACACCGCTGCATATCGCTATCTGTCTAGGGCTCATGCCCCTAGTAGAAAAGACCCTTTCGGAGCTCACACAGGAGACAAACAGCCATTGGTCACCACTACACCTAGCGGCCAGGTTCATATCCGGGGCATACAATATCTTGATCGACAAGAGTGAGCCATCCCTCCTCACGTTGCAGGATCAAGACGGTAACACACCATTACACGAAGCTGCTATTTCTGGCCATTCGTCTATGACCAAGGCCCTGGTAACAAGGTTCGCAGGGTACAGGGAATGCAGTGACGAAATCAATAAGAAAAACCACGCTGGAAACACCCCGCTTCACCTCGCTTTTCAATTCGATCACGCGGTGATAGTGGAGCTCCTTGTCGAGGAAGGGGCTGACGCAACCATCAAGAACAATGCCGAATTGACAGCATCTGAATTAGGGGCAAAGCTAGAGAGAGGAGATAGTTTGGAAATTCTAATAGAGGGGGAGATGAAGAGGGGGGAGATGAAGAAGGGCGTTGTGAAAGAGCCGCCCGACATCGCCGGGAACCCCCGAGACCTCGCCACCACTCTCCTCAGCAACTATACAAATATCATGGATGATTTTTGGTATACAAGCACCTGATAGTATATTAATCTCAGTGGTAGAGCACAGAGATAGCGGAGATAGCGGAGGCACGGGGAACGCTTACATGTATAGAGAAACACCAGGGTGTGGACATCAGGAACGTGCCCGGGCATGAACGGATGTATAGGACATATGCGGAGACATAGGGCTATCACATGTATGAGCAGAGTTTTCACTACTTAAGGTGAACCGTAGCTAGCAACCTCCATAGAGAATAGACAACACAACCTCTCCACACGGACTTTTCCTTTGTTGGGTTGCGTGACCGGTCTGCCGGAATGTGAGCTTGGATGGGGCTGCATCCTTGTTCGCCGTAGTGATTTTGGGGTACTGAAGATGGATTTCTTTGTACTTTATTTTTGAAGATTGCTGTATGCTGGCCGGGCCTCCAGTCCCTATGGTGGGGTACTCACAGGTCGCGCGGGTGGTACTTTCCAGATGTACTGCGGGATAGGCAGGTTGAGCTGGCGTACCTCGGGAATGTACTGCCGTAGGGATCAAAGCCTGGATTGGCACGGTCCTTTTACATAGTAATAAAGAAATATTGAACCCACCCGACAACACATCCAAGCACACGATCGGCGACGATCCTCCATCAGCACCTTCTGATGTTCCTGGTATGCGGCCTTTCATTAGAAGTCCCTTTTTTTGAACTTATGGCTAAGAATCTGTCTAGCAACGTTTGCGGAGCTAATAGCGCGGAACGGCTGGGGGGCGTCGCTACCAGAAGTAGACCTAGGCCACCTTCAAGACAAGGATAGCCCTGCCCCAGGATGGCGCTGGAGAGTGGATTTTCCGAGAGGTTAGGTATAGGAAGTGGCGGGAGAGCAAGGAATCCAAGCTTCTTTTGCTTTGCGGTGGTCCTGGAACAGGAAAGACTATGTTGGCCAAGCGTGTTGCCGCCGAATTTCTCAAAGGACGCGGCGATCCTCCCGGGGTTAAATTGGGTTTCCACTTCGTCTCTCCCGAAATCCCCACCTATGGAAACTCTGTTAATGAGGACGGGCTGTTACAACTTAGGCTTGCTAAGGTAGCTAGAGACCTATTGTATAGCATTCTGCAGCAGGATGGGAACCTTTTCAATGGCTGTAAGGCTGAACTTGAGAAGCAAGGGGATAGATTTTTCACAAACCCGAGTTCTTTATGGAGGGTTCTAAGAAAAGCGATCCGTGATTGTCGGACTGACACCATATACATTCTTATGGACGGTCTAGACGGGCTTGGGGGGAAGTCACAGGGAGAGTTGATTGGAAGGATCTTAGGGCTCATGGAAATCCGCAGAGTTAAAATATTTTTCTCCAGTCGAGATGTACCCCAAATCTCGAACAACCTTCCCCATAACCCCCACGAATCCATCGTGATCAACCTGGATACTAGTGGTTTCGTAAAAGAGGACGTAGAAATGTTTATCAAGCGCCGAGTGAGTGCATTGGGGTGGGATATTGAGCTGAGGGAGAGAACAGTGGGGACCCTTCTGGCAAAAGTCAGAAGGCATCTTCCTCTGGGCATTGTTGGCGATCGAAGCTCTAACGTATGACAGCTACAGAGCTGATGTTGATGAAATTCTAAGAAAACTACCAGTAGGGATTGAAGGGATGTACGAGACAATGTTACACAATCTCTTCTCACAGGGAAGATCGAGGGAAGTCCCGAGCGTGATCGGGAGTGTCGCGCTCGCCTTGCGCCCACTCACATTTGGCGAATTATCCTATATCCTGGCATGTATGCCGGGAGAGAAAATGACCCAACAGTGGTCTTCTCACAGGCTGAGAATCAGCGAAATTGGGCCAAAAACAGAGACCGAGATTAGGACGTATGTCCAGTCATCTCTTGGGGTTCTCCGGGCTACCGACACAACTGTATCCATTGTTCACCATACCGCAAGAGAATATCTTTTCTTCGGAAACCGCATGGGCGACCTCTTGATGCTTTCTAGAGGCGAGGCACAACTCACAATTTCCTGGGGGTGCTTCCGATACCTTCACCATGCATTTGGAGGCCCTGAGGGGTTCCCAAGCGAGGGTGATAGGAGACACCACAACGGGTCCCGGAACTCAAGTTTCGGGTCAGACCGCCCGGGAGGCTGGCCACCAGAAACTCCTTGGAAAGCGGTGCGGAAAGACAGGGAGCTGTGGCCAAGTGGCCATGCCTCCGATATGCAGCAGAATCCTGGCTTGTCCATGCCCACCGGAGCATCGAGATCATGGGAGATAAATTCTGCGACGACTTTGTTCATAACTGGTTGCAACATCAGTTCTTCGAAGCCAACGACGTCATACGAAATCCCTGGATTAAGCTCTGCGGAGATTCCAGAATGGAGGCTTTGGCGGGGGAGCAGACACCGCTGCACATCGCGGTTTGTCTGGGGCTCATTCCCTTGGTAGAAGAGGCCCTCACAGGTTTCACAAATGGGATGGACTGCAATGAGTCACCACTACACCTAGCGGCCAGGTTCAGATCCGGAGCATACAGGATTCTGAATGACAATGGCGAACCATCCCTCCTCACTGATCTAAATCAAAATGGTAACACACCGCTACACGAAGCCGCCATTTCCGATCACTCGCCCATGCTAATGGCCCTGATAAAAAAATTCGCAAGGCACACCGCGTTTAGTAACGAAATCAACAAGAAAAACCGCTTCGGCAACACCCCTCTTCACCTCGCTTTTCAATTCGATCATACGGAGATAGTCGATCTTCTGGTTAGGAAAGGGGCAGATACAACCATCAAGAACAATGCCCAATTGACGGCATTAGAATTGGGGGCAAAGCTGGGGAGAGGAGATAGTTTGGACATTCTAAAACACGCCCGGTAAATGCGGGAAGAGACAGAGAATTGGGCTCCGGAGCGGTCTGTAGACGAGCCGGTGGAGGCGTCTGTGGAGTAGCTGGTGGAGGTGTCTATGGAGGAGTCGGTGGAGGCGTCTATGGAGGGGCCTGCCCTAAGCCCGCTAAAGCGCTTGTCAGGGGCCTTTTGGTTTGCTATGAGGTAGGGCAACTTTATACCCCTGTATTATTACAATCCATGGTTTAGCTATTAACACAACAAATTGAGCAGGGGTACCATAGCGGCTGCTCGGCTATCGTACGATATCTATCGGAGATTCCCCACGCTAGCCGTAGGTGCGTCTAAGGGGAAGAAAAGGGGAGAGCAAAAGTGAGAGCGCTGGGAAAGAGGGAAGACAACGACAAAGAGGAGGAGGGATATGATGGAGAAGCAGAGACAAAGAAGCCCGTTAAGGGATGTATAATAAAACAAAGGGATAATAAAGTGGTGGGGATAAGTGGATTGGGACGGGGGGTGGTAAAGGGAGTATGGAGAATAACGGAAGGGAGAGGGCTGATAATGGGAATATACAGAAGGAGTGTTGGATAGTCCTATGCGTGGACAAAATTGGCCGAACACAAACATGTATGGCAATCAAATACTCCCCAGCACCCTGCAATTCAACCCCACTCAAAGAACTTGCTCTGGCTCGACCAAAACCAAACTGCCAGGTCAACCTCTCTTTTGTTTAAGACACTAGATCTCTGTTTCTCTGTAGTTAGGCCAAATAGTCTTTTTATTTTTGTTTTGGTAATCAGCATGCTAGGTTTGATGGGAGAATAGTGTTGTTAGGACTGAGTACTTTCTTCTTCGCTGATGTTCGGTTATTTTTGTCCATGCGCAATATCACCGAGGAGCGAGCGGAGAGAGGCGACCGAAAGAAAGCAAGTGATTTGTATGACTTATGGAGGGGGTAGGAGGGGGTTGAAGAGAGAAGAAAGAAAAGGAGAAGAGCACAAAAACAAGAGTAGAAGAAAGCGGCCGAGAAATAAGGGTAGACGTAGGGACTGCCGAGGATACAAGAGCCCAATCACGATTTTTAACGAGACGGATAGAATGCGAGTAGATAGGCAAAAGGGTTGCAGGGAGCGTGGGAATAGTGATGTGTAAGTTGAGTAAACCAGTTTAGGAACTGTCACCAGGTTTGGCGCCATGAGAGTGTTGGAGATTGACGATTTTAACCTGCTCACCACATACATATTTTCCATTCCTGCATAAGGCAAAACGCAACTACGATATCCTTAAACAGATGGTTGCTTTGACAGCTTTCCACCACTGTTAGCTTCTCACCATCTAACCCCACGATCCTGCATACATGATGCAACAATATCAAAAACCGATCTGCCTACAAATGCAATATGAACATAGTCTATAGCCGAACAAATACCTTACCCTCGGTGATTCCCTCAACCTGAGGCAAGTGGCATAACCCTACCCACAGCAACGGAGCTTCTGCCATGGAAGTGCCCCGGCAAAGCCAAACAGAAGGACGATCTGAAGATGGAAAGTGGGAAAGCAATCTGGCACGCGAGGTGTCGGAGAAGAAGGGTTTCTGTTGATAAGGATAAAAGGAGGCCTGTTCTTCCCTTTGTTCGTTTTGTTATCATCTCACTCATCACATCTTTCTCTCATACTTCCACAGTCATCTCTTGTCTGGTCAAGGTCGTTCGTTCTTGCACATGATTTCTTTAGTATTCTTTGTAGTTCTCCGATGTCTTTTGTCTATCATCGTTGTTCGTATCAATAAATGTTTTGTGTCAAGTGACTTAGGATTGGATCCACTGCCCCAACCATCCAATAATTGTTTAAAACAGAGGACTGGCTTGCTGGCATTGTGGGATCTTGGGTCAGCTATGGGAGTTACCATGACAGGCGGTCTTTGTTCTAGAGTTGCTTTCCTTTTTCTGTAAGTTGCTGCTCTCATCAAATGCGAACACACTCAGCAGTAGTGATGAACACGATCAGATCATGATCGAGTTTTGCTCAAATATGTCATGCCCGATCACCTCAATCATAGTGCTTCCTCGATTAGCATGATCGATCATAGCCTTAATCATCTACTCGATTTCGTCAACCATTGGTAATGCTCGATCATTGATTATGCTCGAGGATGCTCGACCAAACTCAATCATGATCGATCACTCTTCTCTATATAGATATTTTATTAATCATGTGACATGCAATCTGTGAAACATTTGCATTACCCCGCATCTTTTATGCCTATCTTTGAAGATATTATTCCGAAATCAGGATAGCGGTCTGGTCACCTAAACCGAAAACAAGCTCGAAAGCCACCAAGCCTACCAATTGTATTGCACCTGACTTACTCTCATCCAGGGTTCCAAATAGTCCAACCAGTCAGGTCTTGGAGGAAGGACCCAGCTCGTGGTCCTGGTGGATGCCAATTACTGGTCTCTGACCGGTGTGTATAAAAATCTTGTACAATATTATTTGAAAATATTGGGAGCCTGTGAATCGCACCGTGGTAGTAGATGATAGAAAGCGAATTCACACAGAACTTAGATACTTTGCTCCTGCCCTTGTTATTCCCCTTAACTAAAACAAAACTAATGATAGAGACAAGTGTAAACATAAGGCATAAGTAGAACGTCCTGATCCTTCCATCAATTACCTTATCGATCTCGCTAATTTCCTCAAAGCCTTTATTCCTCTGCTACACTCCCGTGATAGGAAAGGAGGGACACGTCAGTCTGGTCTCATTTGTGGACTATGAAACAATCCATCTAATTCTCCGGAACCATCTACAATGCATCTAAACGATCTTTCAGACTCTCCTGCATATTCCAAAGCCAATCATATTGTTCCAACAGGGTTCAGCAATGCAGCCTGAGCTTGGATTGAGGTAGTGCTGGAATGCATATGGTTGTTTAAGTGTCTGACACGCTTGAGATCGATCCAGCTCTTTAAGTAAGCAACTATCAAAGAGTCAGAAGAGTGGCGATTCACGGGCGCAGAAGGACTAGGAAGAGGATGGGAGGGCCGGATATGCAGTGGCCATGAACATTTGGAGCTCTGATCTGTGTCTTTTCTGTTAGAACGGGAGTTTGGTAAAGGGAAAGGAGATATGCCTCGAAGGAAAAGGAGATACGCGTCAAGGGGAAAGGAGATACACGTCAAAGGAAAGGCATTGGATCGCGATCAATGGAATGGTAGGAGGATGACTTGTGGTTTATATATGCTTCTGTTAATGCCGGTAGTTAGTTAAGCGTGATCGTGAGCGAGAGTGAATGAAAAAGAACTTCCCAGCTCCAAGTTGAGAGTTGGTCATTTAGACCCTTTGCGTTTCTTTAACTCTTGGCATTTTGTTTAGCTGTCGCCATTTAAAGACAGCTATCATATCTCTGTCTATGGCTTTTTTGGGGGGGAAATAGTGTGTTACCTAGGTTGGTTAGCCAATAGGTCGCGCACATTCCGTCACTCGGTCTACCCAATCTGACTGGGCTCAGTCCAGTCAGTTCCAAGAAGCACGACTGTCCGGTCGGTCCAATTTCCACCTTCAGACTAGACTCGACTTTTGACTTTACCGACTAGTCCAGCCCAGTCTTCCACCAACCATTCGGAACCCTGCGCTCATCTCCAAGTACTCAGGCTTGATCATTCTGCGCGATCATATGTTTCAACCCTGACCCTAATATACAGAAACCCATTTTCGCGTATTAAGGTTAGGGTTGAAACACAGGTCATGCTCGATCACACCATCATGCTCAAGCAGAAGTGTTGGTAATGATCCGTGGTTCGCCGAGTACTTTAAGTGGTGGACAGAATAAAGTGTTTGCAGACCTCTTGATGGGTAGAGATAGTGCGGACAGAACTTTACTGAGGGTGAAAACAAGAGAGAGATTCAAGGTCAAAATGAGAGTCGCGTTAAGGGGAGTTTCATTGGTTTTAGTTTACTCTGTAGAAAGAACTTGTTGAGTGGAGAGGAGAGAAGAGAAGCAAAACAAAACAAAACTGAGCGAAAGGAAGACAAGCGGGCCCATAGCCGATGTCAACCAAGCTAAACGTATGACTAAGCTTCGGCGAACAACCCAAGATATCCAACAAGCAGCAATGATCCATCACTCGATCAATCTCTTCCATCATATGTTTCTGTTGGAAACTGTAGTTATGGGTGCGCTCTCCTCTCATCTGTTGCTGTAGTTACGAGTGACACCTCGTGACCACTTACGTCACCCCCCCTGTTCCCTCTCAAATCCTCGCTTCTCTTCTCTCTTCCTCTTCTTTCTTTCCTTCTTCTTTTTCCCTCTTAACAGTCTTCTTGTTCAATAAGTAAAAACAAGTCTTTTGCTTTCTCCGGTGACTACTTTGCCTTTGAACCTGTGGAACTACTCGCTTGCCCTCTTCTGCACCCGATAGTTCTCAACATTGTTAGGGTTGAAGTTCGGGTCATGCTCGATCACTCGATCATGCTGGAGCATAAGTGTTGGTATAAGGTTTCTTTCTTCTCTCAAATGCTCCTTCTAAATTTCTATATTATTCTCATGCCGAGTACAAATTTTGTTTTCTTTACACTTACTTTATTATTCCTTTTGTTCCTATATACTTGCTTTCAATGCCATTGTTCTTTGTTGAGGAAGTTTGGTGGAAGTGGAAGCTTGGTGAAGCGGAACCAAACCACCACACTATATAGCTTGCTTATATCTTTACTATCATTCTTGTAGTAGTTGGTGGTAATCTATGATCTCGATTGTCGGCTATCATTACTTCTCAGTTGAAACGATTGCGCGTTGCTACAATAAGCAATGATCGATCATTCGATCATGGGTTCCTCTCGATCAGATCATAGTCGAGCATGACCCCTATTATATGCTCGATCATGATCGTGTCCATCACTACTTAGCAGCCTCATTAGCACGCTCTTTTTTCCGGGCCCTTCTCACGACTCTAGCCTCCGGGCAGATTCATAGCGGTGTTTCTGTATACGGCCGTAGTTTTCCCTGCGCACAACAACACCTCTATCAGGGCAAGGGATACAAAGATTTGCATGCGGAGGGAGAGAAAAGTTGAGAAAAGGAGGAATTGAGGAGAGGCAGGATGGGGGTAGGAACGGGAGGGACTGTATGGGTGTGGTAGGAATGTTGAATGAGTAGGGGAGAGCAGACAGGAAAGGTTTGATATTGTGTATAGATATACTGGGGGGGGGGGGTTGGAAATGTAGAGCTAAGGGAGCTAACGAAAGAGATGGAGAAATATGAGTGGAAGAATATTGGCGAAAGTGCTGTGCTGTACGTACAGTTCTTAAGCGAAGTCTTGGGTGAAGTGGCCCTTTATGCACCAAAATTTGCTATGTTTGATCACGCCACCCCCGGAATTTCTTGAAATAATGCTCACGGCCTACTTGGTTACTTTCACCTTCATTGCAACTTTCGGCCGACACCATTTATTAGGCTGATTTATGTTATAGGGCTAAGCTACCAGTCTTTTAAAGGTGCGAATAGCCGTTGTAATGCGAATTTTGCAAGTATTATATCCGTTCATGCTCTAACGTCCTCTCACGTCCACACTTCAATGTTCCTCGATACTATGTGAGCTTCCTGTTGCCTGAGCTTCTTGGGGCTTCTACAGTAATATAAGACTCTACTACTGGGATTATTGTGCCATCAGACTTTTGGTGTCAATGAGTTGCGCGGTCACATGTCCGATAGTCCACGCCACGTGCGCAATGTGGCGGGTTCGTTTTAGCCGGAGCATTACACGAAGCAGGAGGGAAATATCATGGATAGGATCGCTAGGACCTGGGATGGACTATTCATGTTGAAGACCATATTGTACGGGTAGCGGTACTAGCGGACAAGATGTGTCTGAAAATTCGAGGTACTCTGATGGGGGCATCTAGTCCTAGGGTGGAAAAACGTTTGTGCGAGTTTTTTGGCTGAAGGGGTTCAGTTCGTGTGATGACTTTTTTCGTACGGAACTAACAAATCAACCCGAAACCCACTACCCGTGAAGCCCTTTCCAGACTGGCGCTGAATTCCTCAACTCAAGGACGATCAGGATTTTACGAGCTTGGGGAGAACTTGTTGAAGACAGTGAAAAGTGTGATTAACCTTCACAGGAGGAAGCCTAAGAAAAAGATAACCCCCAACAATAACAATTTGATTTTGTCAGCGATACCTCCACAAAATCAGTTTTTGGGCTGCCCGCGCACCATCCGGAATTTGGTTTGACGCGGTTAGCATCTTAGGCTGCTGGTAGAGGCGGAAGCTCATGGTCAGTTCACTGGGTTGGTTGGTGGTTGCTCGCATAACGGGAATAAAATTTCTCGCTGGAGAAAATTTGCCTGCGGGGGCTGTTAGTCAGTTGATGGGGGTAGTTATGGGAGTTGATCTGGTTGATTGAGTCTCCTACCGAGTTTCCGTCGCCGCGATATGTTTTTAGAGAGATAAGGAGTAGAGAGTGTATCCGTGATTGCCTAACCTTTGTAGAACGGACACGGGCCGAAGTTGGCCAGTGATTAGGGACTTCGGCGGTAGGCGATAATGTCATGCCGTTGCGGGTGTGCAGAATCTAAGAGACTCCCGTCGTTTGCCTTCCCACTCGTCTCTCCCCGCCCTCTCCTTTCAAAAGTACCGCAGTTTGAGATGATTACTGGTTCCAAGCATTATACGCCACGGCGCGCGGCCATAAGTTAGCGGGGTCGCGGAAAATCTGGCCCGATTTTGGGAGAGATATGCGAGATAGGGATTGAGCCCCACTTCGTGATACCTAGGAAGAATGCCTCACCTTTAATCCTTATCACGGGTATCATAGCAGGTATGATATAAAGGGTGAGTTTGTCGAAGTTTAGGGTGAAGAGGACGAGGGATAAGAGAGGGGGAGGAGAGGAGGGCATGGGATTGGGAATGCTCCCTATTGCAAGTGACATGGCTGCGGAAAGGGATGGGAGAGTGGTGAGGAGAAATTGGAGTATAAGTTAGAGAGGGGAGTCAGGGGGTTGTGAGCAAGGATTGTTTTGGCTTTTGAGTTGTAATTGAGGCTGGAGGAAAGTGCGCAGCCGATCGGCTTGGAGAGGCAGGTGGCAGATGGAAAAAGTGTTATTATCAAAGAAAAATTACAAGTACCGTACTCGTACATACGGGAGAGCATCTCGGCTATTCACTCGCATAATTTACGTTACACTCACCTTACTTTCAGCGAACCAGACTAGGGTCCCGCAGACTTCTGCGCCCAGCCTGGTCGAGGACAGTGCTGCAGCTGCCTTTCCCACTCGTAGGAAGCACGTGCATATTCCTTTTGTTTCATCCCAATTGAGGCTGAGTCGGCCGTGCCTTCCCCTCTCATAGCCGAGGAGAGGAATTCCAACGTCTGAGTACTCGTACATTCATCTACTCTTCGAGAACTTACGGTAGGAATGTTTGATGGTTGCTGCCCCCCATATTCTTCCGGAATTGTGCCCTCCCTCCACCCCCCGCATATCCGAGTAGAGGACCTCAAAATATCTTGGGCGGTAGGAGAGAACTTGTGGGGCCAGTCGTATTGTATAGCACAAGGCCGGTTTTCTCAATAGATCCAGATAGGCTAACAGGGCATCAGCTGGCAAGCATTCAACATGACGACCGTCCCAAGTTCAATCTCCGGGCCCTGCTCAGGCAATAACAACAGCTTCAATACAAATATCACAAATACTTATGGTGTGCAGGCGCCTTCATATGTTCCTGGTATGCAGCCCCCCATTGCCAATCTTCATTTCGAACTTATGGCTAAGAATTTGTGTAGCAACGTTTGACGAGCTGGTAAAGTGCACTGGCTGGGGGGTTTCGCCGCCGGAAATTGATCTGGACCATCTCCGCGATGAGTACAATCTACCTAGGAGTGACACTGGAAAATGGATTTTCGAAGAGGCTGTGTATAGGGAGTGGCGGGAGAGCAAGGAATCCAAGTTTCTTTGGCTTTGCGGTGGCCCTGGGACGGGGAAAACTATGTTGGCCAAGCGTGTTGCGGCTGAATTTCTCAAAGAACTCGACGATCCTCCTAACCGGGTTGAATTGGTTTTCCACTTTGTCGCGCCCGAACACCTCACCTCCGAGATGTCTACCGATGAGGCTGAGCTACCCCAATCCAGGCTTGCAGGAGTAGCCAGCGGCCTACTATATGCAATTCTCCAGCAGGATGGGAACCTTTTCGATGGCTGCAAGGCTGAGATTCAAAAGCAAGGAAATAGATTTTTCACCAACCTGGGTTCTTTATGGAGGGTTCTGAGGAAAACGATCCAAGATTACAAGACAGACCCCGTATACATTCTCATCGACGGCGTAGATGGGCTCAGGGAGAGCTTATGTAAAGAATTGATTGAAAGGATTCTGAAGCTCATGGATATCCGCACTGTCAAAGTATTTCTCTCTAGTCGAGACGTGCCCCACATCTCAAACAACCTCCCCCGTAACTACCGCGAATTCACCAAGATCAACCTTGATACAAACACTTTTATAAAGAAGGATGTGGAAATTTTCATCAGACACAGAGTGAATGCGTGGGGTTGGGATGACGATTTGAGGGAGAGAGCGATGGAAACCCTTCTGGTGAAGTCGGAGGGCATCTTCCTTTGGGCATCCTTGGCGATCGATAATCTAACATACTTTAGTTCGGGCCCTGATTTTGACAGAATTCTGGAGAAACCTTGGTTAGGGCTTGAAGATGTATACCGAAAAATGTTACATACTATCCTCTCACGCGGAGAATCTGGAGAAGTTCTGAACATGATCTGGAGTGTAGCACTCGCCCTTCGCCCGCTCACATTCGCCGAATTAGGCCATATCCTGGCATGTATAGAGGAGCAGGCGAGGGATAAACAACAGTCCGGCCAGGGGAGGGGGACAAGCAGCGAAATTCGGCCGAGAACGGAGAAGGAAATCAGGATATATGTTCGGTCTTCTATGGGGTTTCTCCGGGCTACAGTTGAAACCGTATCCATTGTCCATCATACTGCAATAGAATACCTTTTGGACGAATACAGCAAAGGCGGCCTCCCAGTACTTTCAAAAAGGGAAACAGACCTTGCGGTTTCCTGGGAGTGTTTCCGATACCTTCACTGTGCCTTTGGAGACCCGGGGAGGTTCCCCGGGGGAGATGCCTGGTGGGGCCATGATGTGTCCGGCGGCTTAAGCTTTGCGGGTGATCGCCGGGAAGAGGAGCCAGGACAGATATCATCGGATGCGGCGCGTAAAGACCCTGAGGCAGCTGCAGCCAAGTGGAGATTTCTCAGATATGCATCTGAATCCTGGTACATCCATGCCCGTCGCAGCTTCGAGATGTCAAAAGGTAATATCTGTGACGACTCCACTCATCACTGGTTACGGCATCAATTCTTCGAAACCCGCGACATCATCCGAAAGCCCTGGATTGAGCTCTGCGGAGATTCTAGAATGGAGGTTTTGGCGGGGGAGCAGACACCACTGCGCATCGCAGTCTGTCTGGGGCTCATGCCCCTAGCAGAAGAAACCCTTTCAGAGCTCACACAGGAGAGGAACAGCCATTGGCCACAAGATACCAACCTAAATTCTTCAGGTTGGAACTCGGGATACTCTAGTGGTGCTCCTTCCAAGCAGCCCAGTAGCTCCAGATTCCAAGACGAGCGACCGCATCAATCTACTCGCATTTCCCCGATAGAGGAAGATACCGCTCTTCGACCTCCGCCACGCTCGAGAGGAGGCTCCGTTCCTCTGGATAAGCCTCCCGATTCCAGGGTCCCGCCGACGGCTTTCAGCAATGAGAACACCCCGACCAAGTCCGAGAAGCATCAAAATCGCGAATCTAATTTTTCCTCGCTAAACCCTAAGTATAAATCCAGGTGGTCAGAGACTACCGGGTCTTCGGGATTTAGAGCAATGTTTGAGCTCGGTAATCGTGGTGAATCCAGGTCTGATGTTGATCTTTATGACCCTTATATTCCCAAGGACATGCAGCAGGGATCTGCGTACTCGGAGGAGCCAGCAGAGAGAGCACACTCCCCTCACCCTCCACCCTCATCGACACCTCCCGATTCCAGGGCCCCACCGAGGGCTTTCAGCAATGAGAACACTCCAACCAAGTCCGAGAAGCATCAAAATCGCGAACCTAATTCTTCCTCGCTAAACCCTAAGAATAAATCCAGGTGGTCAGAGACTGCCACGTCTTCGGGATTTAGAGCAATGTTCGAGCTCGGTAATCGTGGTGAATCCAGGTCTGATGTTGATCTTTATGACCCTTATATTCCCAAGGACATGCAGCGGAGGTCGGCGTACTCGGAGGAGCCAGCAGAGAGAGCACACTCCCCTCGCCCTCCACCCTCACCTAGAGATACTGATGCCCCGATAAATCACTCTAACCGCAGGTCTCTTGAAGTGCGCCATCCTCGACCTCGTATCTCGCTCAAACACCAATTGGAAGCGCAGGCCCAGCAGCTCTTGGCCAATTGGGTCATCCCTAATTCGCCCGGCATGAATGGGCCTGCCCCGGGTCTTGGGACCTTGCCACCTTTGGGCCCTGGTGGATTTTCAAATGGAAAGTTGATGTCCCTTCGGGCTCAGTATGCCTATGACCAGCACCGCCAGCGGCTCCAACAGCAGCAGCAGCGTTCTCCTAAGGGGCCAGCCATTCCAGCCAAGGTTGAGGACCCTATTACACCTGCTCCCACGGGTGATACTCCTCCCATTGCTTCTCGATCCGATAGAAAGAAGCACCGGGAGAGAGATGAGAATGTCAAGAAACCCAAGAGGACTGAGGAGGAGAGGGCGGCGCGCCGGGAGAGGAAGGAGAGGAAGGCGCGTGAGAGGGAAGCAGCAGGACTTGATGCTGTTTCATCCGCCTCTAGGAAGAAGTCACGGGATCAGCTATCTTCTGATGGTGCTGCTGGGCGCCACGGAGTAAGTTCCCCCCAGGGATTCATATTCGCATAGCGTTAATGCCTACTTGCTTCTGTAGGATGCCGTTGCTGTTGCTCCTCTTTCTCCCAGATCGCTTTTCATTCTGAAATGGGCATCCACTGTCAAACAATAGCGAGAAGGAGAATACCCGAAGATATAGACACCAAGGTTCATAGGGCACCGTTGGTAAGCTTCCGCTTCAATCCAATTCCCCCGTCAAACAATCAAAAGGCTAACTATACTCTATAGATATTATACCTTGGGCAACCTACACTATGACTACGGTCCCTACCGGTGATCTTGACATGTAACCTCCTTGAGCGGTTGCTATTGTAGCCTTTCCTTGTTCTTCCCTTGATCTCTTTGTTTAGCTTGTTTATCTTATCATGCGGAAAAATGCTCAATCTTCCCTTAACGATGCCTTTTCCCTCATTCTTTTTCTTGTTTACGGGGCACAAGCTTTTTTTTCTATCACGCAAACTCTCATGATCTTTACAAAGCGAGAGCGAAGTTTACACCACTAATCGTAGTTGACCTGATATTACCATTTATACCACTGCTTTTTTCTTTCTCTTTTTCCCCCTTCTTCTCTTTCCCCTTTCCGTATTCTTCATCGCGAAAACTAGCGAGGCATGTTCTGTTTTGTTCATTTGCCTGTCCGAACTTGAAGTGACTAGCTGAGCGAAAAACAAAAATGGAAAAAAAGTCGTCAATTAGTAATCACGCCCCTTTCCCTTCTCCCTCACTCTTTTTCTCAACACAAAAAAGAGAATCGCAAAAAGGTCAAAATTGGAGTTTGGGTCTTTTTCCTTTTTCCCCCCCCCCTCTTTTTTTCCTCTCTCGTTTCATAATGTTACTGCCATGCTTCCTTATGGGTTTGGGAAGAAAAAAAGAAAAAGCAATTGAGAACGAGATCTATTCGGAGTGAGAGAAAAAGTCCGTAGTTGGCTGTATTCTTTTCCCTCCCTCTCCTTTCCCTCCCTCCTTCTCCTGGTTCGTGAGGGTTGGGTTGGGGGGGGTAGTTTATGGGGTGGAGGTTGTTAGAGAGATGGCCGTGTGGATAGATATGCGTATGTATGTACAATATGTATGTAATGTCATTGGGGATGATTGAACGGTAGGATTTGGTACGTTTGCTTTCACGAACCTTATGCGGTATCCCACTAGTACTCTACTTGTACTCGAATTAATTTATGCGCCATCGACATACCAGAAACTGGATTCTGTGGCGCATAAACCAGTCTTAACCCGAGTGTAGAGAGTTGGTGTACTGTGAAAGCTTGACATTGTGCTTGTATGTGGATTGGTTGTGCTTTTAACACAATACTAGTACTTGGCGGTGGCAACTACTTTTTTCATTCGAAATGGCCAGGCGTGATTTCACTATTTTTAGTTCACGTGCTTGGGGCTGTAATGCTGGTTATTGTTTGCTCTACAGAGTGATATCACGTGAATTGAATCGGCCGGGTTGACTGGAGTTCGATCTATCTAGAGTATAACTTACTATCTCCTTCCACAAAGCCCCATCGCAACAACGAACACTAGGGTGAATGTATATGCCCACTTTTTTGCTAGAGAAAGAGCAGTAGAGTCACGGTTGGCCTCCCCAGATCAGAGCGCTGCTAGAGGCCTGGTAGTACAATATTCGCGATCTGTTGGGCAATCATGTTTCTTGTCAGCGATTGCATATGATAGCATGGCTAAGGGGAGCTCCCGAGCGCGTATGCTTACATCACCGCTACTATTAGACATTTGCTTATCCACGTTATGATCTCCGAGAATATCGTTGACCTGCCTTAGCACACCAGGGCGGTTCTGGTGGATGAATATAACACGGAAACGGCGCTCTGCTCCAAAGATTGACTTCAGGCATATTGACAGCACCCAATAGTGCAGCCCAAGTTTATATACCTGAGCAGCGCCGGATATCAGAACGGTTCTGGATCGATTGGGATCGCTAGGGTTCAGGATTTGTCAGGTTAGTTGTGTTTATTTAGAGTTGGTTGAGTTTTGGGGGTTTTGAAGTTGTTGGTTAATCGGAGATATATATCCCCCGGCCTTCCCTTAGCTAGCTGAGAGGAGCAGTGAACTAGTCCGCCGTTCTTCAACGTCCCGCTGCGCTTAGAGCCTATTGTGAGCCCACTTTTATTCCCCCCTCTCCCGTGCCTTCTTTAGGCTCCAACGATTCGTTATCGGAGAAAGCTGGCTTCATGAGCCGTAGGTCGTGAGTAGCACTCCCTTCAGCACCTCTAGCATTGTTGGGAATACCTGTTCCGCATTTATGGTCCCTAAGCACCGCAGCGGTCCGCTATTCCGAATCCTGGGCATCTACACGGCCTCCAGGGCTCCTGAACGTATTTTTTTGATTTTGGCGAAGTTGTCCTTTAGGAAGCTGGGGGTAGTAGGACTCGGGTGGTGTCGGGTTGGGGAAAGGAGCTTGGGCCATAAAATAAGGCGGTAGCGGAACTTACAAGTTAAGCCTAGGAGGTTCAACTCACGAATGCGGTGGTTGCGCTGGAGGGGGTGCGGCTGGCGGGGAGATCTTGAGCGCGGCCTGATAGGATATTGGTTGTGGCAATTGTCAGATAGAGGGGAAGGGCCAGACTGGAAGGGAATACCGGCGGTTAAAATTGGTGGGCGATAGATAGATTCTTCTTCTTCCACGGGCGGAGAGAGGTGGATGTGGAGAAATGCTCAAATAGATACAATGGAATGTTGGGGGAATACCTCCCAGCTCAGTGCTTACTATGTACAAATATAGTACAGTACTTCTGGGGCACTTGCCAACTACAAGATTTCCTATCTGCATATTTCAATCTAACTCATCCCTCGTGAAGCTGTGTATTGCGCTTACTTTGGGGCAATCTCCTTCCTTTTAGTTTACCTCCGGGGGTGAGCATCAAAACTCAAAGATTGTGGGGAAGTGACAGGGGCTGCGGTCTCACAGTACCGGTATTTTGGTACCAACACGTGAAGAACGGTAACAAAAACTAAATTTAATACCAATATCGCACTGCCTTCAAATCAGCACGATGGGCTACGGTACATAGGTCGGGTATTAAGTTAGACGCAAGGGCAATAATCTGGAAGAAAGCACTTAATAATCCTGGTGTCACCTCTTCTGCCACGAGGCTAAGACTAACGGGCATAATGTGGTTGAAGCCAACATTGTTCTTGAAAATGCTGACCCTTATCGCTTGATATTGTGCGTGGACAAAATCAACCGATCACCCCGGGTGAGCGTGGCAACACATCGCTTCCGGGCCCCCATAAAAATCATTACCACTCAACAGGCACCTGATAATCCTTTCTCTTTTTCTATTAAGGCTGATGGATGGTATACAAGTGCTGAAATACTGCTAGGTATTTAAAATATTTTTACTTATTTTTCTTGGTTGGGTTGGGGCGATTGTATAGAGGTTGACAACAGCATGGCGAAAACTATGAGCGTTCGTTGATCGGTTAATTTTGTCCACGCCCAACAGCTGCCCGAGTGAACATGCTCGGGTTGGGCTGAAGCAATTCCTCACTACCGGTACTCGAGTAATAGTACTGGGAATTTTGAGTATCCAAAACGTAAAAAGGGTTGAGAGAAGCCCCTACTCAGGTACAAGTACGGGGGCTCTCCTCGGTATGGGAGAAAATACCACATGGTTTTTTCGAGAGGCTCCAGCGCTTTATGATTGCTGGTGAGGAGGGCTGGGATCCATGTTACTAGATGGATTATTAGTGGAATTTGGCTGTTACTGTCATTCGCATTATTGTTTTGATTTTTCACATGCGCCGGCATCCTAGTTAAATTTCCTCCGATGTTTCTTGTACTCGAGCACAAGATTTTACCGATAAGAGCGGACGGAGTGCCAACGATGTGTGGGATTGCGCCATCCCCAAGACTCTCGTCCGGTCTGAGGCCCCCGCGTCCATGACCGTCAGAGGTAAAAAATGATTTAATTTGGGTAAAATACTAGGAAGGACAAAAGACTTTGACATCTTGAACCCCAGTTCATCCCACCACTCATCCTCCTACCAGAGTAAGTCAGCCACCACACTACTCCAATGGAAGCATCCAGCCTTGGGGTGGAAAAACGTTTATGCGAGTTTTTCGGCCAAAAGGTTTTAGCTTGTGTATGCCTTATTGGCATACAAAATTAAGAGATCAACCCAAAACATACCACTCGAAAAGTTATTTTCAAACTAGCGCTGAATTCCTCAACTCAAAGATGACCGGGATTGTATGAGTGTTGGGGACAACTTGTTGAGGATAATTGGTGAAGTCCTCACAGGAGGAAGCCTTAGAAAAAATAAAACTCCCTAGCGATAGCAATTGGATTTTGTGTCAGCGGTATCTCCACCAAATCGCTTTTTGGGCTGCCCGAGTACCATGCAGGATCTGGCTTGACGCAGTTGGCATCTCAGGCTGCTGGCAGAAGAGGAAGCTCACGGGCAGCTCACTGTGTTGATTGGGAGTTACTCACGTAGCGAGAATAGAGTTTCTCGCTTGAGAAAATTTGCTTGTGGTGGTCGTTGGTTACTTGATAGGGGAAGTTATGGGATTTGATCCGATTGATTAGGTCTTCTACCGAGTTTCCGCCGCCGCGATATGTTTTGGGAGAAATAGAGAGTAGAGAGTGTATCCGTGATTGTCTAACCTTTGTCCAATTCTTCAAAGCGGAAAACATATACATTAAATAATCACTATCGCGAAAAGAAGGAAAGGAAAAAACAGGTTAGCTCCAAAGTGACCTGACAAACACCCAGCCAAGCTACCTCCTTCTCTTCTGGCCCTGATTGTGCGGTTTCACTGTGGGAGGCGTTGGTGAAGCGGTCGCTACCTTTGTCGCGAGGGGTCGTTGGAACCGATATGTCCCTGGCTGACAATGGGGGTGCTTGCTGCCGAGAGAGTGGTGGTGGGTGGGCGACGAAGAGCGCGAGCTGTAGAGGGGTTTGAGGATCTCGTGTTTGGGGAGGTCTCGTGTTTCTGGGAGATCTCGTGTTTGGGGGGGGATTCGGTGTTGTTAGGTGTCGTGGGCGGCCTACTGGCCCACTATAGTAGAGCTATGGCCTCGGGCTTAGCGCGCCCCCGGCCATACCTTTTTCCACCGACATCCGAGACACTCCCACCTCCCTGGGGCGACACTGCCCCTGCTTTGCGCAATTGGCAAGAGGTTGTTCCAACCCGCCATAAAACGGACTGCTATTGGACACGGGCCGAAAGCTGGCCCGCGATTAGGGACTTCAGCGGTATGCGGTAATGCCATTGCGAGTATGCAGGATCTAAGACACACCCGTTATTTGCCCTCCCGCTAGTCTCTCCCTGCCCTCCCCTCTGAAAAGTATCGCGGTTTGAGATGGCTCTAAGCATCACACGCCACGGCACGCGGCCATAATTTAGCGGGGTCGGAAGACCTGGCCCGGTGTTGGGAGTGCGAGATAGAGATTGAGCTCCACGCATACTGGGTATGAAGGGTGAGGCTGTCGGACTTTAGGGGGAGAGGGCGAGGAATAGGAGGGAGGGAGGGCACGGTATTGGGAATGCTACCTATTGCGGGTAACATGACTGCGAAAAGGGAGGGGAGGAGAAATTGGGGTAGGGGTTAGAGAGGGGAGGTGGGGGGTTGTGAGCGAGGATGGTTTTGGCTTTTGAGCTGTGGTTTGAGGCTAGAGAAATGTGCGCAGGTCTGCTTACGACAGTTGACAACCAGCACAAAATAGAAAAAGTGTTTTTGGAAAATGAAACCCTCTGGTTGGCTCCAGGACGTGCCTCCTGGACCACTCAGGGGGACAGTTTGCTCGATCCCTACTCGAGTAGTTAGTTGCATAGTTTGGTTACACACACCTTACTTTCGACGAACCAGACAAGCGTCCCGCAGACTTCTGTGCCCAGCCTGGTTGAGGACAGTGCAGCAGGTTGCCTTTCCCACTCGGAGGAGGGCACGTGTATATTCCTTTTGTTTCATCTCAACTAAGGCTGAGACGGCCGTGCTTTCCCCTCCTCATAGCCGGGGAGAGGAATTCCAACTTCTGAGTACATACATCTACTCTTCGAGAACTTACGGTAGGAATGTTGGATAGTTGTTGCCTCTCATATTCTTCCGGAATTGTGTCCTTCTTTCACCCCTCGCATATCCGAGTCGAGGACCTCAAAATATCTTGGGCGGTAGGAGAGAACTTGTGGGGAGCCAGTCGTATAGTATAGCACAAGGCCGATTTTCTCAATGGATCCAGATAGGCTAACAGGGCATCAGCTGGCAAGCATTCAACATGACAACCGTCCCAAGTTCAATCTCCGGGCCCTGCTCAGGCAATAACAACAGCTTCAATACGAATATCACAAATACTTATGGTGTACAGGCACCTTCATATGTTCCTGGTATGCAGCCCTTTGCCAATCTTCATTTCGAACTTATGGCTAAGAATTTGTGTAGCAACGTTTGACGAGCTGGTAAAGGGCAGTGGCTGGGGTGTGTCACCGCCGGAAGTTGATCTGGACCACCTCCGCGATGAGTATAACCTGCCTAGGGGTGACACTGGAAAATGGATTTTCGAAGAAGCTGTGTATAGGGGGTGGCGGGAAAGCAGGGAATCCAAGTTTCTTTGGCTTTGCGGTGGCCCTGGGACAGGGAAAACTATGTTGGCTAAGCGTGTTGCCGCTGAATTTCTCAAAGAACTCGACAATTCTCCTAATCGGGTTGAATTGATTTTCCATTTTGTCGCTCCCGAACTCCTCACATCCGAGATGTCTACCGATGAGGCGGTATTACCACAATCCAGGCTTGCCAAAGTAGCCTGCGACCTACTGTACGGAATTCTTCAGCAAGATGGGAACCTTTTCGATGGCTGCAAGGCCGAGATCCAAAAGCAAGGGAATAGATTTTTCACCAACCTGGATTCTTTATGGAGGGTTCTGAGGAAAGCGATCCAAGATTGCAAGACAGACCCCATTTACATTCTCATCGACGGCGTAGATGGACTTAGGGAGAGCGTATGTAAAGATTTGATTGAAAGGATTCTGGAGCTCATGGAAATCCGCAATGTCAAAATACTTCTCTCTAGTCGGGACGTACCCCACATCTCAAACAACCTCCCTCGTAACTGCCGCGAATTCACCAAGATCAATCTTGACACAAATACTTTTATAAAGAAGGATGTGGAAACTTTCATTAGGCGCAGAGTGAATGCCTGGGGGTGGGATGACGATATAAGGGAGAGAGCGATGGAAGCCCTTCTGGCGAGGTCGGAGGGTATCTTCCTTTGGGCATCCTTGGCGATCGATAACCTAACATACTTCAGTTCCGGCCCTGATTTTGACAGGATTCTAGAGAAGCCTTGGTTAGGGCTTGAAGATGTATATTGGAAAATGTTACATAGTATCCTCTCACGCGGAGAATCCGGAGAAGTTCTGAACATGATCTGGAGTGTAGCACTCGCCCTTCGCCCCCTCACATTCGCCGAATTAGGCCATATCCTGGCATGTATAGAGGAGCAGGCGAGGGATAAACAACAGTCCTGTCACAGAAGGGGGACAAGCAGCGAAATTCGGCCGAGAACGGAGAAAGAAATCAGGATATATGTTCGGTCCTCTATGGGGTTTCTCCGGGCTACAGCTGAAACCGTATCCATTGTCCATCATACTGCAATAGAATACCTTTTGGACGAATACAGCAAGGGTAGCCTCCCAGTACTTTCAAAAAGGGAAACAGACATTGCGGTTTCCTGGGAGTGCTTCCGGTACCTTCATTGTGCCTTTGGAGACCCGGGGAAGCCCCCTAGGGGGGATGCCTGGTGGGGCCACGGCGCGTCCAGCGGCTCAGGCTTTGCGGGTGATCGCCAGGGGGAGGAGCCAGGAGAGACATCACCAGATGTGGTGCGGAAAGACCCTGAGGCAGCTGCGGCCAAGTGGAGATTTCTCAGATATGCATCCGAATCCTGGTACATCCATGCCTGCCGGAGCTTCGAGATGTTGAAAGGAAATATCTGTGACGATTCAGCTCATAACTGGCTACGGCATCAGTTCTTTGAAACCCACGACATCATACGAAAGCCCTGGATACAGCTCTGCGGAGATTCGAGAATGGAGGTTTTAGCTGGGGACCAGACACCACTCCACATCGCAGTCTGTTTGGGGCTCATACCCCTAGTAGAAAATACTCTTTCAGAGTTCACGCAGAAGACGAGCGGCTGCTGGTCACCACTACACCTAGCGGCCATGTTCATATCCGGGGCATACAAGATCCTGATCGACAAGAGCGAGCCATCCCTCCTCACGTTGCAGGATCAAGACGGCAACACACCATTACACGAAGCTGCTATTTCTGGCCATTCGTCTATGGCCAAGGCCCTGGTAACAAGGTTCGCAGGGTACAGGGAATGCAGTGACGAAATCAATAAGAAAAATCACGCTGGAAACACCCCGCTTCACCTCGCTTTTCAATTCGATCACACGGTGATAGTGGAGCTTCTAGTCAAGGAAGGGGCTGATCCAGCCATCAAGAACAATGCCCAGTTGACAGCGTCAGAATTGGGGTCAAAGTTGGAGAGAGGAGATAGTTTGGAAATTCTAAGACAGGACGAGAAAAAGCGGGCGGAGATCAAGAAGGGGGCTGTGAGGGAGCCGCCCAACCTCCCGAGAAACCCCGGAGACCTCGCCACTACTCTCTCCAGCAATAATGCAAAAATCATGGATGATTATGGCGTGCAAGCACGTCCAGACACTCCTGGTAAGCCTTTCATTGGTGGTCTCCTTCTTTCCCTTTTGAACTAATGGCTAAGAATTTATCTAGCAACGTTTGCGGAGCTGATAGCACGCAACGGCTGGGGGGTGTCGTTACCAGAAGTAGACCTAGGCCACCTCCTAGACAAAGACAACCTACCCCAGGATGGCACTGGAGAATGGATTTTCAAGGAGGTTGGGTATAGGGAGTGGCGGGACGGCAGGGAATCCAAGCTTTGGCTTTGTGGTGGCCCTGGAGCAGGGAAGACTATGCTGGCCAAGCGTGTTGCCGCAGAATTTCTCGGAGGACGCGGCGATCCTCCCGAAGGGGTTAAATTAGGTTTTCACTTCGCCTCTCCCGAACTCCCCACCGACGGAAAGTCTAATGAGGACGGGTTATCACAACTTAGGCTTGCCAAGGTGGCCAGCGACCTATTGTATAGCATTCTGCAGCAGGATGGGAGCCTTTTTGATGGCTGTAAGGCTGAACTTCTGATGCAAGGGGATAGATTTTTCACCAACCCGTGTTCTTTATGGAAGGTTCTAAGAAAGGCGATCCAGGATTGCCGGAAAGACACTGTATACATTCTTGTGGACGGCCTAGACGGGCTTGAGGGGAGGTCGCGGGGAGAGCTGATCGGAAGGATCCTAGGGCTTATGGAAATCCACAGGGTTAGAATATTTTTCTCCAGTCGAGATGTACCCCACATTTCGAACAATCTTCCCCATACCCCCCTCGAATCCATCGTGATCAACTTGGATACTAGTAGTTTTGTAAAAGCGGACGTAGAAACGTTCATCAAGCGCCGAGTGAATGCATTGGGGTGGGATATTGAGTTGAGGGAAAGAGCAGTGGGGACCCTTCTGGAAAAGTCAGAAGGCATCTTCCTCTGGGTATTGTTGGCGATCGAAGTTCTAACTTATGTGCTACGGACCTAATTTTGATGAGCTTCTAGGGAAACTACCAGTAGGGCTTGAAGAGATATACGAGACAATGTTGCGCACTCTTCTCTCACGGGGAGGATCGGGGGGGGTTTTGAACATGTTCCGGAGTGTAGCACTCGCCCTGCGCCCGCTCACATTTGGCGAATTATCCTACCTGACATACATTCAGGAAGAAACGAGGGGCCAAAAACGGTCTTCTTACAGGGTGGGGATCGACGAAATTCGGCCAAAAACACAGGGAGAGATCAAGATGTATGTCCGGTCCTCTCTGGGCTTTCTCCGGGCTACCAACACAACTATATCTATTGTTCACCATACCGCAATAGAATATCTTTTCGGCAAAAACCGCAAGAACCACCTCCCAATACTTTCTAGAAGCGAGGCAGAACTCGCAATTTCCTGGGAGTGCTTCCAATACCTTCACCACGCCTTTGGAGGCCCTGGGGGGTTCCCAAGAGGGGGCGATATGGAGTACCACAGTGTGTCCAAGGACCTAAGCTTGGGGCGATATCACCAGGAAGAGGACCTTGGAGCGCCATCATGGGAAAAGGCACGGAAAGACCCACATGGAGCTGTGGCCAAGTGGCCATTCCTCAGATATGCAGCAGAATCCTGGTTTATTCATGCCCGCCAGAGTATCGAGATCATGGGGGACAAATTCTGCGACGACTCTACCCATAACTGGTTGCAGCATCGGTTCTTCGAATCCAGCGACGTCATACGAAATCCCTGGATTAAGCTCTGCGGAGATTCCAGAATGAAGGCCTTGGCGGGGGAGCAGACACCGCTACACATCGCTGTCTCTCTGGGGCTCATTCCCCTGGTAGAAAATGCCCTCACAGATTTCACAGAGGAGACTAATACCAACCAGTCACCACTGCACCTAGCAGCCAGGTTCCTATCCGGGGCATACAAGATCCTGATTGACAATGGCGGGCCATCCCTCCTTACGGCTCCAAACCAAAATGGCAACACACCACTCCATGAAGCGGCCATTTCCGGTCACTCGCCCATGCTGGTGGCCCTGATGGGGGAGCTCGCAACGCACAGCGCATACAGTAACGAAATCAACAAGCAAAACCGCTTAGGAAACACCCCTCTTCACCTCGCCTTTCAATTCGATCACACGGAGATAGTCGACCTTCTGGTTAGGAAAGGGGCAGATACAACCATCAAGAACAATGCCCAAATGACTGCATTAGAATTGGGGGCAAAGCTTGGGAGAGGAGATAGTTTGGATATTCTAAAGGGCGCCCAGGAGATGTGGGAGGAGACAAGGAATAGGGCTCTGGAGGAGTCTGTAGACGAGCCGGTAGAAGCCCTCGTGGAGGAGGAGCCGGTAGAGGCCCTCGTGGAGGAGGAGCCGGTGGGGGCACTTGTGGAGGAACCGGTAGAGGCACCTATGGAAGGGCCGGCAGAGGCGCCTGCGGAAGAGCTGGTAGAGGTACATGTGGATGATCCTGCCCAGAGCTGGCTGAGGCGCTTGTCAGAGGCCTCGCGGTTTGCTATGAGGTAGGGCAATCGAATATCCCTGTACTATTATCCATTGAGTAGCTATTAACTCAACAAATTGAGTAGGGATACCGTAGCGGTTGCTCGCCTATCGTACGACGTATACCGGAAGTTCTCCGCGCTAGCCGCAGGAGCGTTGTGGGGGATGAAAAGGGGAGAGCAAAAGTGAGAGCGCTGGGAAGGGGGAAGACAACGACAAAGAGGAGTGGGGGTATGAGGGGGAAACAGGGACGGGGAGGGGGGCCGTTAAGGATGCAAAATAAAACAAAGGGATATAAAAGTGGTAGGGATAGATTGATTGGGACGAAAGGTGATAATGAGAGTATGGGGAGTAACGGAATGGAGGGGGGTGGTAATAAGAATATAAAGGAGTGTTGGATAATATCACGAGGGAGCGAGTGAAGAGTGGCGACCGAAGAAAGCAAGTAATTTGTATGGCTTATAGAAAAAAAGCACAAGAACAGGGGCGGAAGAACCGGGGCTGAGATATAGTTGCAGACATAGGCTAGTGATACATGCAGTCACGGAGTATCACTCGTAACTAGCGAGAATACAAGAGCCTAAGCACGATCTCTAACAAGAAGGATAGAATGGGAGTAGGCAGGCGAAAGATTTAGAGGGAGTGTGGAAGTAGTGATGGGTAAGTTGAGTAAACTAGTTTATGGACCGTCACCGGGTTTGTTGCCATGAGAGGACTAGTTTTCTCGCATTCTGGGATCTTGGGTCTGCTATGAGAGTTACCGTCACAGGCTGTATTCAGCTCTAGAGTGGCGTTCCTTTCCCTGTACGTCGTCACTTCCATCGAACATGGACACACTCGCTAGCTTCATTGTCACGTTCCTTTTTCCGGGTTCTCACGACCGTCGCCTCAGGGCAGATTCATAGCTGTGCTTCCATATCCGGCGGTAGTTTTCCCTGCGCACGACAACACCTCCATTAGGTTAAAGGATGGAAAGCCTTGCATACGAAAGGCGGGAAAAGTCGAGATAAGGAGGAACTGAGGAGAGGTAAGACCCGGGTTGGAAGGGGGAAAGCTGTACGGACGCGACAGGGACCCTGAAGAAAGCAGGCGGGAAGGATTTGATACTGTGCATAGACATACTGGGGGGGGTTGGGAATGTAGACCTAAGGGAAATAGCGAAAAAGATGGAGAAATATGAGTAGAAGAATATTGGCGAAAGTGCTGTACAGTCCTTAAGCAAAAGCCTTGGTGAAGCCGCTCTTTTGCACCAAAACTTGCTATGTTTGATCAAGCCACCCCCGGAATTTCTTGAGGTAATGCTCGCAATCTACTTAATTATTTTTCACCTTTATTGCAACTTTCGGCTCACACCATTTATTAGGTCAATTTATGTTATGGGGCTAAGCTACCATTCTTTAAATGTGCGAATAGCCGCTGTAATGCGAATTTTGTAAGTATTATATCCGTTCATGCTCTAACGTGCTCTCACGTCCACACTTCGGTGTTCCTCCATACCAGGTGGGCTTCCTATTGCCTGAGCTCCTCGGTGCTTCTAATACAACACTCTACTACTAGGATTATTGTGCCATCAGATTTTAGTTTCAATGAGCGGCGCGGTCACATGTCCGATAGTCCTCGCCGCGTGAGTGATGTGGCGGGTTCGCTTTAGCCGGAAGGTTGCACGAAAGCCTGGAGGGAAATATTATAGATAGGATCGCTAGGGCCTGGGATGAACTATTCATGTCGAAGATTGATTTGTACGGGTAGCAATACTAGCGGACAAGATGTGTCTGAACATTCGAGGACAGATTGGTATGGGCGCTCAGCTACAGGTGGATAATTAGCTATACATTTCGCTAATCCCAGTGTTCGGACACCTCTTACCTGTGGTGTGCTTCTGCTTAGTCAGGGCCGGGCCTTTCTTCGGTATTGCTGCACCTGCTTGGGGAAGCACTCTCCGGCGCCCGGGGTTCATAGCCGAAGCCTGGAGACAAGGAGCTAGGGTACCATAAACCCGGTTTGGCCATCGTGGGGCGGGGTGCGCTTTTTCTAGCCCCATTATATCTAGCCTCGCTAATGAGCACTACTTCCCTATCTACATCACGACCCCCCCCTCGCTGATACCCCCAGCGCCCCTCCGGGAAGCGTACACCACCTCCGCAATTTTCTCGGTCATTTCCACTTCTCTAGGCAAAAGCCCGAGCACCAATCCCTTAATATGCTCATTCGGAAAAGCGGGCAGCAGGAACCCCTTCTGCACTTGTGACCCGCACCCCCTCCAACAATTCGTTCTCGGGAGCTGGTTTGATGAGCTGTAGCTCTTCTTGGGCAGCACTTCCTCCAGCGCCTCTGGCATTGTTTGGGACACCTGCCCGGCATTGAAGGCAGGGTACCACCGCAATCCACTATTCCGAATCCTGGGCACCTAGACGGCGTCTAGGGTTCCCGACTGTATTTTCCGGATTTTGGCGAAGTTACCCATCAGGAAGCTGGGGCTGGTAGGACTCGGGTCGTGCCGAATTGGGGAAAGGAGTTTGGGCAATAGAGTGAGGCGGTAGCGGAGCTTACAGGTTAAGTCGGGGAGGTTCGTAGAATGAATGTGGTGATTATGCTGGAATAGGTGGGGCTAGGGAGACCGTGAGCGCATCCTGTTAGGATATTGGTTGTGGCCATTGCGAGATCGAGGGGGGGGACAGACTAGACGGAAACACCGGCGGTTAACATTAGTAGGCGGTAAATAGATTCTTCTTTTACTGACGGAAAGGTGAATGTAGAGAAATGCTCAAATAGATACAATGAAATGTTGGGAGAATACCCCCCGGCTAAGTGCATATTATGTACAATACCTCTGGCGCACTTTCATGCCACAAGGTTTCATATCTGCTTATTTCAACCAACCTAACTCATCCCTCGTGAAAGTGTGTATTGCGCTCACTTTGGGGAAATCTCCGGGTTATTAGTTTACCTCCGGGAGTGAACATCAAATCTCGAAGATTGTGGGGATGTGACAGGGGTTGCGGTCTCACGGTGCCGGTATTTTGGTACCAACACATGAAGAACAGTATGATAAAAACTAAATTTAATACTATCGCGCTGCCCTCAAATCCGCACCCTGGGCTCCGGTACCTAGGTTGCATACTAGCCGCAAGGGCAATAATCGGGAGGAAGGCATTCAACGATCCATTGTATTTTTCTCTGTGGCGTCCCCTCACTTTTTAAAATCTATGAATGGATTTCAGCTGTTATAATATTGGTATTCAGTGGCAAAATAATCACTTCCATGCCTACTCGTGTGGAGGGCACTCGGCCTGTGTAGCCTAGAATCTGTATTGGGGCGGGCAACGAAGTTGAAGGTGACGTGACATTAGTGTCACCAGAGAAGAATCCTACAGCAGTGTCGCCTCTTCAGCCACGAGGCTAGGAACAATAGGCATAATGTGGCTGAAGCCAACATGGTTCTTGAAAATGCTGGCGCATATCGCTTGATTGCTACCCAGGTGAACATGCTTGGGTCGCCTCACTAATTACTCGAGTAATAGTACTGGGAATTTTGAGTGTCCAAAACCAAAAAAGGATTGAGAGAAGCCTCGGCAGGGTATCCCCTCGGTATGGGAGATAGTACCACATATCATACATCTTTCGCGGGGCTCTAGCGCTTGATGCCCCCATGGTCGCTGGTGCGGAGGGCCGGGATACATGTTACTAGATGGGTTATTAGCGCAATTTGGCTGTTACTGTCATCCGCATTACTGCCTCGATTTTTCACGTGCGCCGGTATTCTAATTAAGTTTTCTTCGACGTTTCTTGTACTCGAGTAACTTATCGGATTTTATCGATAAGAACGGATAGGGCACGAACGATGTATGAGATTGCGCCATCACCAAGACTATTGTCAGATCTGAGGCCCCCGTGCTCATGACCGCCTGAGGTAAAAAACGATTTAATTTGGTAGGTAAAATGCTAGGAAGGATAAAGGGCTTTGACATCTTGAACCCCAGTCTATCCTATCACGCATCTCCCTACCCGAGTAAGTAGGCCAAGACCACCGCACCGCTCTGCTGGGGACATCCAGTCCTGGGGCAGGGAAACGTACGTTTATGCAAGTTTTTCGGCCGAAGGGTTTTAGTTTATGACATTGTGATGCTTTTTTTTGTGCGGAGGTGACAAATCAACCCAAAACTTACCGCTCGAAAAGCGCTTTTCAAATTAGCGCTAAACTCCCCTACTCGAAGACGGCCGGGATTGTACGAGCGTAGGGGAGAACTTGTTGAGGATAATTGGTGAAGGCGTGTGATAGCCTTCACAGGAGGAAGCCTTAGAAAAAAATAAACTCCCAGTGATAACAATTGGATTTTGTGTCCGCTGTATCTCGACCAAATGGATTTTTGGGATGCCCGAGTACCATACAGAATTTGGTTTGACGCAGTTGGCATCTCGGGCTTACGGCAGAGGCGGAAGTTCATTGCGAGTTCATTGAAAAATTGATTGGGAGTTACTCACGTAGCAAGAATAAAATTTCTTGCTTGAGAAAATTTGCCTGGTGGCCGTTGGTCACTCGATGGAGACAGCTATGGGATTTGATCCGGTTGATTAAGTCTCCTACCGAATTTCTGTCGCCGCGATATGTTTTTGGAGCGATAGGGAGTGGAGGGTGTAGCCGTGATCGCCGAATCTTTGTAAAACGGACATCTATTGGATACGGGCCGAAAACTGGCCGGTGATTAGGGACTTCGGCGGTATGCGGTAATGCCATGCCATTGCGAGTATGCAGAATCTAGGAGACCCCCGTCATTTGGCCTCCCACTTGTCTCCCCCCGCCCTCTCCGAAAAGCATCGCGGTTTGAGATGATTCTAAGTATCACGCCACGGCCCGTGGCCATAAGTTAGTGGGATCACGGAAGATCTAGCCCGATGTTGGGAGAGATACGCGAGATAGAGATTGAAATCAACTTCGTGATACGAAGAATGCCTCACCTATAATCCTTATTACGGGTACGGTAGTGGATATGAAGGGTGAGTTTGTCGAACTTTAGGAGGAGGGCGAGGGATGGGAGGGAGGGGGGGAGGGAGGGCGCGGGATTGGGAATGTTACCTATTGCAAGTGACATGACTGCGGGAAGGGAGGGGAGAGTGGTGAGGAGAAATTGGGGTAGGGGGGAGGGAGGGGTGGAGGGTTGTGAGCGAGGATGGTTTTGGCTTTTGGGTTGTGGTTTGAGGCTGGAGAAATGTGCGCAGCCAATCTGCTTACGGCAGTTGACAGCCGGCGCAAAATAGAAAAAGTGTTATTGGAAAATGAAACCCTCTGATTGGCTCCAGGATGTGCGTCCTCGACCACTCAGGGAGACAGTTTGCTCGATCCAGCGCGCCGGGAGCTTGACAGAGATTTCACTTTACCAAAGGAATCAGAGCATCTCGCCTATTTAGCCGCATATTGCGTTACACAAACCTTAGTTTCGGCGAACCAGATCGGCGTCCCGCAGACTTCTGTATCCAGCCTAGTCCATGACAGTGCAGCAGCTGCCTTTCCCACTCCTAGAAAGTCACGTGTCACTTCCTTTTGTTTCATCTCAACTGAGGCTGAGTCGGCTGTGCTTTCCCCTCTCGTAGCCGTGGGGTGGAGTTCCGGCGTCCTAGCACATTTATCTACTCTTCGAGAGCTTACGGTAGGAATGGTGTGTGGTTGCTGCCCCTCATATTCTTTTGGGGTTTCGTCCTTCATTCACCCTCCCCGACCTCGCATATCCGAGTCGAAGACCTCAAAATATCACAGGTAGTAGGAGAGAACTTGTGGGGACTTGCGGAGAGCTAGTAATATACTAATAGTATAGCACAAGGCTGACTTTCCCAATGGATCCAGATAGGCTAACAGGGCATCAGTTGGCAATCATTCAACATGACAAACGTCCAAAGTTCAATCTCTGGGTCTTTCTCAGGCAATAGCAACAGCAACAACAACACAAACATCTACTGTGGTGTGCAAGCACCTCGATATGTTCCTGGTATGCACCCCCCCCATTGCCGATCCCCATTTTGAACTTATGGCTAAGAGCGTGTGTAGCAACATTTGACGAGCTGATAAATTGCACTGGCTGGGGGGTTTCGTCACCGGAAGTTGATCTGGACCACCTCCGCGATGAGTATAACTTGCCTAGGGGTGACGCTGGAAAATGGATTTTCGAAGAAGCTGTGTATAGGGAGTGGCGGGAGAGCAAGGAATCTAGGTTTCTCTGGCTTTGTGGTGGTCCTGGGACGGGGAAGACTATGTTGGCCAAGCGTGTTGCGGCCGAATTTCTCAGGGAACTCGACGATCCTCCTAACAGGGTTGAATTGGTTTTCCACTTTGTCGCGCCAGAACTCCTCACCTCAGAGATGTCTACCGATGAGGCTGAGCTACCCCAATCCAGGCTTGCGGAAGTAGCCAGCGGCCTACTATATGGAATTCTCCAGCAGGATGGGAACCTTTTCGATGGCTGCAAGGCTGAGATCCAAAAGCAAGGAAATAGATTTTTCACCAACCTGGGTTCTTTATGGAGGGTTCTGAGGAAAACGATCCAAGATTGCAAGACAGACCCCATATACATTCTCGTCGACGGCGTAGATGGACTCAGGGAGAGCTTATGTAAAGAATTGATTGAAAGGATTCTGAAGCTCATGGAAATCCGCACTATCAAAGTATTTCTCTCCAGTCGGGACGTACCCCACATCTCAAACAACCTCCCGCATAACTACCGCGAATTCACCAGGATCAACCTTGATACAAACGCTTTCATAAAGAAGGATGTGGAAACTTTCATTAGGCGTAGAGTGAATGCATGGGGTTGGGATGACGATTTGAGGAAGAGAGCGATGGAAGCCCTTCTAGTGAAGTCGGAGGGCATCTTCCTTTGGGCATCCTTGGCGATCGACAATCTGACGTACTTCAGTTCGGGCCCTGATTTTGACAGAATTCTAGAGAAGCCTTGGTTAGGGCTTGGTGGTGTGTACCGAAAAATGTTACAGAGTATCCTCTCACGTGGAGAATCTGGAGAAGTTCTGAACATGATCTGGAGTGTGGCACTCGCCCTTCGCCCGCTCACATTCGCCGAATTAGGACACATCCTGGCATGCATAGAGGAAAAAGAGAGGGATAAACAGCAGTCCTGTAACGGAAGGGGGACAAGCAGCGAAATTCGGCCGAGAACGGAGAATGAAATCAGGATATATGTTCGGTCCTCTATGGGGTTTCTCCGGGCTACAGCTGAAACCGTATCCATTGTCCATCATACTGCAATAGAATACCTTTTGGACGAATACAGCAAAGGCGAACTCCCAGTACTTTCAAAAGGTGAAGCAGACCTTACAGTTTCCTGGGAGTGTTTCCGATATCTTCATTGTGCCTTTGGAGACCCGGGGAAGTTCCCCGGGGGAGATGCCTGGTCGGGCCATGATGTGTCCGGCGGCTCAAGATTTGCGGGTTATCACCAGGAAGGGGAGCTAGGACAGATATCATCGGATGCGGCGCGTAAAGACCCTGAGGCAGCTGCAGCCAAGTGGAGATTTCTCAGATATGCATCCGAATCCTGGTACATCCATGCTCGTCGGAGCCTTGAGATCTTAAAAGGCAACATATGTGACGACTCCGCTTATGACTGGTTACGGCATCAGTTCTTCGAAACCCGCGACATCATCCGAAAGCCCTGGATTGAGCTCTGCGGAGATTCGAGAATGGAGGTTTTGGCGGGGGAGCAGACACCACTCCACATCGCAGTCTGTCTGGGGCTCATGCCCCTAGTAGAAAAGACCCTTTTAGAGTTCACACAGGAGACAAGCAGCTATCAATCACCACTACACCTAGCAGCGAGATTCATATCTGGGGCATACAAGATCTTGATCGACAAGAGTGAGCCATCCCTCCTCACGTTGGAGGACCAGGACGGCAACACACCATTACACGAAGCTGCTATTTCTGGCCATTTGTCTATGATTAAAGTCCTGGTAAAAAGGTTCGCAGGGTACAGGAAATGCAGTGATGAAATCAATAGGAAAAACCAGGCTGGAAACACCGCGCTTCACCTCGCTTTTCAATTCGATCACGCGGTGATAGTGGAGCTTCTAGTCAAGGAAGGGGCTGACACAACCATCAAGAACAATGCCCGGTTGACAGCATCAGAATTGGGGGCCAAGCTCGAAAGATGCGATAGTTTGGAGATTCTAAAACAGGGCGAGAAGCAGCGGGCGGAGATCAAGAAGGGCGTTGTGAAGGAGCCGCCCGACCTCCCGGGAAACCCCAGAGACCTCGCCACCACTCTCTCCAGCAATAATACAAATATCATGGATGATTATGGTGTACAAGCCCCTTCGGATATTCCTGGTATGCGGCCTTTCATTGTGGGTCTTTTTTTGTTTTGAACTTATGACTAACAATTTATCTAGCAACGTTTGCGGAGCTGATAGCGCGCAACGGCTGGGGGGTGTCGTTACCAGAAGTAGACCTAGGCCATCTTCGGGACAGGGATAACCTGCCTGAGTCTGACACCGGAGAATGGATTTTCCAAGAGGCTCGGTATAGGGAGTGGCGGGAGAGCAAGGAATCCAAGCTTCTTTGGCTTTGCGGCGGTCCTGGCACAGGAAAGACTATGTTGGTCAAGCGTGTTGCGGCCGAATTTCTCCGGGGACACGATGATCCTCCTGAAGGGGTCACATTGGGTTACCACTTCGTCTCTCCCGAACTCCCTACCGACGGAAACTCTACTAATGATGACGGGTTATCACAACTGAGGCTCGTCAAAGTAGCCGGCGACCTATTATATAGCATTCTGCAGCAGGATGGGAACCTTTTCGATGGCTGCAAGGCTGAACTTGAGAAGCAAGGGGATAGATTTTTCACCAACCCGTGTTCTTTATGGAAGGTTCTAATCAAAGCGATCCGGGATTGCCGGACAGACACTGTATACATTCTTGTGGACGGCCTAGACGGGCTTGGGGGGAAGTCACAGGAAGAGTTGACTAGCAGGATCCTAGGGCTCATGGAAATCCGCAAGGTTAAAACATTTTTCTCCAGTCGAGATGTACCTTACATCTCGAACAACCTTCCCCAAAACTCCCACGAATCCATCATGATCAACCTGGATATTAGTAGTTTCGTGAAAGCGGACGTAGAAACGTTCATCAAGCGCCGAGTGAATGCATTGGGGTGGGATATTGAGCTGAGGGAGAGAGCAGTGGAAACCCTTCTGGAAAAGTCAGAAGGCATCTTCCTCTGGGTATTGTTGGCGATCGAAGTTCTAACTTATGTCAGCTACGGAGCTGATGTTGATGAGTTTCTAATGAAACTACCAGTAGGGCTTGAAGAGATATATGAGACAGTGTTGCACACCCTCTTCTCACAGGGAGGATCGGGGGAAGTTCTGAACGCGATCAGGAGTGTAGCACTCGCCCTGCGCCCGCTCACATTTGGCGAATTATCCTATATCCTGACATGCATGCAGGAAGAGACAAGGGCTCAAAAACGGTCTTCTCACAAGGTGAAGATCAGCGAACTTCGGCCAATAACAGAGGGAGAGATCAGGATGTATGTCCGGTTATCTCTGGGGATTCTCCGGGCTACCGATACAACTGTATCCATTGTTCACCATACCGCAATAGAATATCTTTTCGGCGGAAACCGCATGGGCGACCTCTTGATGCCTTCCAGAGGCGAGACAGAACTCACAATTTCCTGGGAGTGCTTCCGGTACCTTCACCATGCATTTGGAGGCCCTGAGGGGTTCCCAAGGGGGGGTGGTAGGCGACACCAAAATGGTTCCCGAAGCTCAAGCTGGGGGCGAGACCGCCCGGGAGACTGGCCACAAGAGACTACCTGGGAAGCGGCGCGGAAAGACCCACATGGAGCTGTGGCCAAGTGGCCATTCCTCAGATATGCAGCAGAATCCTGGTTTATTCATGCCCGCCGGAGCATCGAGATCATGGGGGACAAATTCTGCGACGACTCTACCCATAACTGGTTGGAGCATCGGTTCTTCGAATCCAGCGACGTCATACGAATTCCCTGGATTAAGCTCTGCGGAGATCCCAGAATGGAGGCTTTAGCGGGGGAGCAGACACCACTGCACATCGCGGTTTGTCTGGGGCTCATTCCCCTGGTAGAAAAGGCCCTCACAGATTTCACAAAGGAGACGAACCGCAATGAGTCACCACTGCACCTAGCAGCTAGGTTCAGATCCGGGACATACAAGATCCTGATTAACAATGGCGAACCATCCCTCCTCACTGATCTAAATCAAAATGGTAACACACCACTACATGAAGCCGCCATTTCCGGTCACTCGCCCATGCTGGTGGCCCTGATAAAAAAATTCGCAAGGCACAGCGCGTTTAGTAACGAAATCAACAAGAAAAACCGCCTCGGCAACACCCCTCTTCACCTCGCCTTTCAATTTGACCATACGGAGATAGTCGACCTTCTGGTTAGGAAAGGGGCAGATACAACCATCAAGAACAATGCCAAATTGACAGCATTGGAATTGGGGGCAAAGCTTGAGAGAGGGGATAGTTTGGATACTCTAAAGCATGCTCAGGAAATGCGGGAGGAGACAACGTATGGGGCTGCAGAGGAGTTTGTAGACGAGCAGGCAGAGGCGCATATGGAGAAGCCTTCCCGAAGACGGCGGAAGGGCTTGTCGGGGGCCTTTGTGTTTGACGTGGGGTAGGGAAATCGTATATCCCTGTATTATTACAATCTGTGGTGTGGCTATTAACTCAATAAGTTGAGCAGGGATGCCATAGCTCGCCTATCGTACGACCTATATCGGAGATCCTCTGCCTCAGCCGTAGGTGCGTCGAAGGGGAAGAAAAGGCAAGAGCAAAAGTGAGAGCGCTGGGAAAGAGGGAAAACAACGACAAAGAGGAGGAGAGATATGAAAGAGAAGTAGAGACACAGAAGGAGGCCGTTGGGGAATGTATAATGAAGCAAGGGAATGACAAAGTGGTGGGGATAAGTGGACTGGGACGGGGGGTGGTAAAGTAGTATAGAGGGTAAGGGAAGGGAGGGGGGTGATAATGGGAATATACAGAAGGGGTGTTGGATAGTATCGCGGGGGAGCGAGCGGAGAGCCACAACCGGGGAAAGCAAGTAATTTGTATGGCTTATTGGAGAGATAGGAAAGAGGTTGAAGAGAGAAGAGAGAAAAGAAAAAAGCACGAGAACAGGAGCAGAAGGGAGCGGGGCTGAGAAATAGGGGTAGAAATAGGGGTAGACACAGGTGAGTGACACATGCAGTCACGGGGTATCACTCGTGACTGCCGAGAATCCGAGAGCCCAAGCACGATTTCTAACAAGTATAGATGGGAGTATATAGGCGAAAGGTTTAGAGCGAGTGTGGGAATAGCGATACGTTTAGTAAACTGGTTTAGGGACTCTCACCGAGTTTAGTGCAGTGAGAGGGCTGGTTTCCCGGCAATGTGGGATCCTGGGTCAACGATGAGAGTTAAGCGGTCTTTAGTCCTAGAGTGTCGTTCCTTTCTCTGTACGTCGTTACTTCCATCGAATATGAACATACTCATCGGCTTCATTATCGCGCTCTTTCTTCCGGGTCTTTCTCACGACGCTAGCCTCCGGGCAGATCCATAGTGGTGCTTCTATATACGGCAGTAGTTTTCCCTGCCCACGACAAGACCTCCATCCGGGCAAAGGTTGGAAAGATTGATATGCGAAAGGCGGGAAAGGTCGAGAGAAAGAGAAATTGAAGAGAGGCAAGATGGGGGTAGGAACGGGAGGGGGACCGTATGGATGTGGTAGGGATGTTGAATAAGTAGAAGAAGTTAGTCAGGAAAGATTTGATACTGTTTTTAGACATACTGGGGGGGGGGGGGGGGGGGGGTGTGGGAGTTAATTAAAAAGGT
>Ga0307509_10000702_pt1 | contig 57156 bp, 41 predicted proteins | sample 10_EM_MG_FD_202245 | JGI IMG/M metagenome (GOLD analysis project Ga0307509, IMG submission 202245) | Populus trichocarpa ectomycorrhiza microbial communities from riparian zone in the Pacific Northwest, United States - 10_EM | ecosystem: Host-associated > Plants > Roots > Unclassified | place...
CGCGGCCCTTTCACTTCCGGACGGAATGAGCCCGGGCGGACGCACCCAGAACAGGAGTTTACGTTATAAGCGCCTGGAACGTCCGGCGCACAGGGTGAGCGGGGAGAGACAGAACGCAAGGTATTTTTTTTGCTGATGATGGTGAGATGCCTAGGGATTCATGGGGGGCGCCGCTCATAGCTGCTGCAATAGCTGGGAGGGTGCCGGACCAGTTGTTCTGTCTAGGGTTAACGAAGTTCCTCATTAGCTGTTTGAGGGTCCAAATCCTTCGCTCAACCTCGCCATTCGTTTGGTCGTGGTACTGGGTCGCCATCCAAACCCGGATACCAAGGGACTTCATTATTTGTATCCAAAACTTAGAGGTAAATTGTGAGTCCTGGTCAAGGACAATGATGAGAGGGAGGGCATGGACATCAAAGATAGTGCGGTTGAGTTTCTTGAAGATCTTCTCAGAGGTAGCAGCATCTTTGAGGGGGATGAGATGTGTGTAGGAGGTAAAGTGGTCCATTATGACTATGATGAATGTATAGCCATCGGATTTGTTGAAAGAGCTGGCGAAGTCTATGCCTAGAGATTGATAGGCTTCGTCGGGCTCAGGGAGGGTAAGGGATCCACCATAGGGTAGGGTGGTACACTCATTGTTAATCAGGCACTTATCGCATGACCGGGACTATAGGACAAAGTCCTGGCGCATCTGTGGCCACCACAAGAAGCAAGCCGCATAGGAGTAGCATTTGTAGGCTGAGAAATGTCCAAGGCCTTCATGGACAGTCTTGAGGATAAAATCCCGTAGGAATACCCCCTTCTCAAGAGGTCCTACAGGTATATAAAGGTTTTCGTACCAATTGGTGTTCTGAGCAAGTAGAAGGCTATAGCAGATGGAATAGTGCAATTTATTGTCAGTTTGGTTGACTCCGGTAGAAAGGTCATCGGTTTCGAGGACCTCTCTGACTGGCTGGGCGAGGATGCCTATAAGGTGGGAGTGGAGGGTGCTTAGGAATTGGTTGGTATTGGTAGCCTCATGGGAGTCATAGCCTGCCTTGCTGTAAAGGGGACTGAAAGCCGGCGAGGCCATAGGACGAGTAGCTAGGATCGTATCGTTCATGCAGAAGGGTGGTAGGCTATCTGAGAGGTAGGGGATGTCGGGGAGCCAGGCCTGGCCCTCCTCATGGGCCGTATTCGATGTTGAAGTTCTATACTGCTGTTTTCTCTTTGTCTTCTTACTCTTCTTCCGGACCTTAGGGCCCTTCGCCCAGTAACCTGCACCTTCTTTTTCAATCTCATATATTTCACACCCATCGTCAGTGCATGACATCCAGCTCATTTCTGAGTGTTGTGGTTCCCTTTCACTAGAGATTGGGAGAGTTCTATTATCATCCCAAGAGTTTTCAATCGATATTCTTCTATCGTTGCTACGTGCGCTTGATGTAGCTGGCGAGAAAGCAGAGGCTTTACGCTTCTTGGAGTTGGTCACTGCATTGGTGGTAATCTTATCCATAAGATATTCAGGGCGGCAACGATTGATACAGTCGCTGATGGTAAGGGTGAGAGAGGTCTGGGCTTCGCCTGAGTGATACATAGCATCCTCTGATTCAATGCTAAAATCGGTAGAGGAGGCATAGCTCGTATTGATCTGTGAGAGTTGAGTAGGTTTAGGTAGCTCAAGGCTGTCATAATTGATAGTGTGGTCCTTGAGACTTATATATAACGGCCCTGGTGTTCCCTCATGGATTCTCGATGGATAGTCTGCTAGGAAATTGTTCGCTCCTTGCTGGTATTCTATTTTAATATCAAAGCGACTGATGTGCGTTAGTCATCTCTCCTGTCGTCCATTGAGACTTTTCTGTGTCATGCGTTTAGTGAGGCTCTCGTGGTCTCTAACCACTGTAAATTTCCTGTGTCGTAAGTGGGGAGCGAAGGCTTCCATAACCTCAATGATTGCTAGTGTTTCCTGTTGGTGTGTAGGGTAGTTGCTTTGTGATGGCGTTAGCTTCTTGCTGTGGAACGCTGCAGGTCTTACTGCATCTCTGGTTGGTCCATGGCCTATCCAAGCGCCCGTACCTGTAGGTGATGCATCGGTAAAAAGCCATATCATATCTGGCTTATTATAGTCGATCGGTCTAAGGACTTTGTGCTTATCTGCTGCTTGTTTGACAGCTTTGAAAGCTACTTCCTGCAGATCCGTCCACAACCATTCAGCATTCCCACTCAGCTCTGTGAGCGGCGCTGTGATGGTTGCGATGTGGGGAATGAACTGCGAGATATAATTAACCATTCCATTGAATCGCTTTAGTACTTCCTGGTTCTCTGGTCTTGTGCAGTCCAGTATGGTCCGGATTTGCTCTGCTGCAGGGTAGATGCCATCATCATCTATCATATCGGCTAGGATATCGAGTTTAGTGGCAAAGACACCGGTTTTCTTTGGGTTGGCATAATAGCCGGTGTTCGGCAGCTTACTGCAGGCGTGCGTAACATTCTTAATATGATTCTCAAAGGTATCACTGAAGACAAAAATATTGTCAATGTGAACCCATATCGTCTTGCCTAATTCGTCATGGAATAGATCCTCCATTATCCTCACAAAGATTCCGGGAGCATTTATATCTCCTTGCATCATGACTAGGCTGGTATAGCCGCCGAAGAGTGTTTTGATAGTGGTGTACTTCACATCATCTGGGCGTACTCTGGTCTGGAAATTGGCGTCACTAAGATGTATCTTGCTGCGGAATCGTCCTCCGCCTACCGCATTTAGTATGGTGCTCTGTTCTGGGATCTGTATGTAATCGGCCTCTATGTTATCATTCCTGAAGCGGAGGTCCACCAAGGGACGGATTCTGCCATAGCTTTTTGCTTCCACAAACAGGCTGGCCCCTTTGGGTACACTGATCCTATGGAGGATACCAGCGTTCATCTGCTTGTTGATTCATGCCTTGTATTTGGTCATCAGTGCTTGTGGTACTTTGAGAGAAGGTGTCTTTAAAAGCTTCGTCGGGTCTATGAGGCTTATTCTGTGCATTATTTTGCGTGCTGGGGGCAGTTCCTCAGGTCCCTCTTTGAAAAATACCCTGGGGAACATCGCCAGGAAGTCTGGTACTTGCTGTGGCTTCATCATGGCTGATCTGGACTCTCTAGACTTTCCGTCACAGGTAACTCGGACTTTGTACTTTGAGAAATAGATGATGTTCTTTTCGCAATCGATCAGCGCTCCTAGCCTTATGAGATCGTCCAAACTGATGAGGATATCATAGTCTGATACTGGCATGACTAGCATAGGCACCTTGTCGACTTTTATTTTGCCTAGCTGAATCAGAACCTCAACAGAGAAATTGCTAGTAGAGCGCGATCCTTTAACTGCCACCTTTAGGGTGACGGGGTTCTTCCTAGCCGTGTAGGGAATGTTGTGTGTTGTAACGAATTTGTTAGCTATCAGGGTACCGCCAATGGTTCCTGTGTCCGCGAGTGCGCTGGCAGGCTTGCCATTGATGTTCATAGTGAATTTGAGTGCCTGGAATAACCTATCCTTGGGCATCCTACTGTAGTCTTGTAGGTTCTGATAGAACTGCTGCTATCTAGCTCCTCTGTAATCTCTGTATCTGGCTCATATTCACCTGTGCGGCTGTCTGGGCTACCCACAGAGAGGCGAACATGGTTGGTCTTAACGTCTTTCTTTTGGCTCATTTGCCATGTGTCCGCTTTCCCCATAGTACAAACTGGCTCCTTCTGCCTTCCGGCGATCCATTTCACCCTTACTGGGCTTGTTGGACTTGGTATAGGTCTTCTTCTTAGCGGTGGCCTTTCCTTTGCCAGTGTTCCTGGGTGTTGATGTGGTAGAGGGCTTGCTGTAGGTATTCTCCTTCTTGGGTGTATGGGGTTTGTTGCTAGAAGCCTGGCTTCTATCGCTGCCTTTGTAGCGGCCAGTTCTGTACATTGTAGCATCATATTGTTCTGCCACAGCTACCATTTGGTCCAGGTGTCTGCTGGTCTGAGCTGGGGCTCAACATTGCTGCATAGTCTAGAATCAATAGCATCGAGGAATCTCTGCTGCTGTGCATAGTCTGAGATGGATCCACCTGGAGGGGATCCTTTGAGGTCTGCTATCTCTCCAGCTATCTTCGTTAGGCGCGCTGGCTGTCCTCCAGCTGGCTGGCGGACATTCTGCCACTTGTGGTATGTGTCATCGGTGTTTGTAGAGGCTTCGAATAGTTGCTGAAAGTGGTGTGTCAGCTGTGGTAGGGTGAGGTTCTCTTCCTCTGTGTCTAATGTCTAAAATGCGTTGTTTGCCTCCCCTTCTGTGTAAAAGCCATAGTAGTCCGCGACTCCAGGGGAGTAATCATTCAGTCCTGATCTTGCCAGGTATTTCTTGACTGTTCTGAGCCATCGCTTGAGTTTGTCTGGTTTGAGATCTTCTCCTTCACCGCTAAACATAGGCGGTTTAGGGACCTTAGGGGGGGGCAACCTGGCCGGGCCTGGGTCAGCCATTGTACCTGTTGGTAGGTCTGGGGCTGGAAGTGGTGGATCTGGTCGTTCAGAGGGCTGTCTGCTATTCCTAGGTCTTGAGGCTCTCTCTGGTGTGTCTGGGATGAATGTGCCGGGTAGTGATTGCTCTCTAAGCTCCCTAGAGGGCGCTCTAGTTGGTGTCTGACTTCCAAAGACTCTTAAGATGCTGGGTGCTCTCCACCTGCTTGTAGAGGGGCGTTCTGGTGGGCGTTCAGTTTCCGAAGTTCCCTGAGCTGCTGCTCTTGCTCCTGCTCTTTTCTCAAGCCCCTGGGTTTCTCTCTGTATGAGTTCCTCAGCAGTGAGTTTGCGGTCTTCATCTGAATCTGTGTATAGCTGTCCTGGGAGGAGGTGGCTGCTTCTTGGAGTGGTTTCTGGTTGGCCTGACATAGGCCCAGGGGTTGGTTCTTGGGTTGATGGTTCTGGAGTTTCGTCTGTGAGTTCTGCTGAAGGAGGAGTATTAGCCCTACTGGACCTCGTAACGTATCTGCTTCTGCGTTCCTCTATCGTGAATATAGTATGTGAGCCGGAAGTTCCTGTCTCTGCTGCTCCTGCTTCTAACTAGTTATCAAGATACTGGAAGGGTGATCAATCTGACCAGGTTCTTCCCAATCCTGAGAACAAGGGTTTTCACCTGCTGTAGGCAAAGAAATGTAACAGGTTTATTCCTGTCTAACGAAAATACAATTGGACCGGCAATAAACCTGCTAGCACTAGTGCTAAGAGAGCCCTCAGGGGACCAGAAGTAAGAGATCATAGTTGAAGGACAAATTGGACTCGGGGATTGCGGTCCAACAAAGTGGATTCTTTGACTGAAGGTCTGTTGAAGTCTGCTGTCTCCTGCTAGCCAGGAGACTGGTTTAAATATTTGAACCCAAGGGTGATAGCCTTCATGCAATCACCATCATTTCCAGTAGCTGTACAAACACCGGAATCCTGTAATCCTGCATGATCAAAGAAAGAAACAAAACTCAGCCTTCACCAGTGTTACATGACTATTCCATACCCGGAATCCTTAATATAAACTTCCCGCCAAGCAAACTACACTTAGCAATACAATAGCATAGCCTATGTGACTGTGAGAGAGTGGCGGAGCTGAAATCAAATCAATAAACCAAATATAAATCTAGTAAAGATAGCAGATCCTGCACTGACCGCTCCTGTGTACTGTTACAGGAACATGTACACATGTTACACTGACCTAGGTCCTGATGCCCCCATCTGGTCATCCACTGCCCTACTGGGAACCCTCTCCCGCTTCATAAGGTTCACCAATACCATCTTCGCTCCCGGGATGTTCTCCTGCCCCACGTCCTCCACTCTGTCGGTTCCTTCCCACGCATTTTATTTGGTTTCCTTTGGCTATTTGCTGTCATCTCAGGAGGGTTAATTGTTTATTTACTTAAGTTGTTTTGCATTCCGGGGGTTATAGGACGATTTCCTTGCTTTGCCTGTAATCATTTTTGTGCCCGTAGGTGGGCCAGGGACCAGTACGGCCCCCTGTTGACGATGTTTGGTCATGGCTGTTTACTTTGTTTGTTGCTTTTGGATTTTCAGTTTTGTTTTCGTCATGGCTAGCCCTCCATATGATTTCTTGTACCTTAACAACCAATTTATGCTATAAAAATAAAAGTAAAAATAAAAATAAAAATAAAAATAAAAATAAAAATAAAAATAAAAATAAAAAAGCTCTGCCCCCTATTTCCCTCGTTTTTTCCTCTACCTGGTATTTCTTTCACAACCCCTGTCCTTTAGAATATACCGTCTTCTATTCTGATAACTAACAGCCATGCAATACACCCACAAACCCTGACCCTGATCTGCCATTACATGATCAGCGCTGAACCACGAACTTGATATTATCATCTCCAAAACTTCATGCTAAGCTACAGTCATCACCTATGACCTTCCAACCAGTTTTGTGCGTTGGACTAACATCCAGTGCCAAGACACCCTTACATCAGCTATTGTGTCCTGTCGCAAGTACCCTGCTCAGCTCAGGGCTGCCCAACTCTGATGCCTAGACTGGGTTCACCCCTGGAGGCAGTCGGACCACTCAGATATTTAATTTCGTTGACAAATAGGAAGTACTTCCGTTAATGTCTCACCAACTACGTCTGCATAAGCAAAAGCCTCTTCCTATTGTTACCACGTCAGTGGCCGTCTGCCATGCCCACCGCAGAGATAATATTCATCATGACTCAATGGCCCAGTGGTTGTTTTGTCTGTACAAGCTACGCAGTCATTGGGAAATCTACTTATGTATACGAAACCTCTAAACCCAACTGCTTACTCCACCATAACAAATCTCCCCTGGCCTGACTGTATGGGTACTACTCACAGCCAACCATATGGGATCCTCTGAAATCATGGCCCGAGTCCCACCTCTAGAGTCTACTAATAACATATGGTTATGATACAGTTCACGGAGTGACCTGGGACTGGCATTTGGTGTGGTTGTCATAGATGCCGAGGTTCCTTTCTCTCAGCCCCATGCCCTGAACAGTAAACCATACAACTACCCGGAAGTCAAAGTATGCCTGTAGGTGGTTTGCAGGCATTAACCAGCTGGCTCCCTGGGGGGCGGTCACTCTCTCACCTCTTAGTGATCCTGCAAACCGCTTTTGGTTGGTTGGACAGCAACCGGGCATCTGCTGTTATGCGAGCTTCCTTATTAATCTCACTTTGCCAGAAACCACACAACTACACAGCCGTGAAGGGCTGACACGCTGTACCAGCCCTTGGGCCAGAGAGGTATATTAGCAACATTGCCTCAAAGTTACAGGCAGTTCGGAGCTCTTCCGCCCTCGTGGTAGCCCATCCTGTGCCAGACCAACCGGCTGTATTAACATCTAAGAGCTCCACTCTATTGACATAACTTCCCCCTAAGTCCGCCAATGACTTTGTCTCTCAAGGTACGGTAACTGAAACCCCAGGGTAGGGTAACAATATTCCCAGGGTCGGGTAACTTCACCCTTTCAGGCATTGATTTCCTTTGTCTGTCTACATGACCACCTATATAATATTAGCCCGGATACCAGCGCAACATTTACTTTGTTCACTTGACTTTACCCAAACATGCCCTTCACAGGTTACCCTCTCTAATCCTATCTTACCAACTCACTTGGTAGACTCTTGTACCAACTTCTCTCTAATACTACTATACCAAGTAGACTAGCTTAGTCTCATTCTGGTTACCTCTTAGTACCATATGGGCTTGAGTGTAGTTCACTGTAGCTACCTATCTGTAGGGTCATTACCAACATACTCGGCATATATACTGAATATCAAACACATCTCAGTTTGCCTATTAGCGATCACCTTGGACCTTGCTTGTTATCACAGTTTGGCAGATAGCTGTATATTTGTACTACTTGGACTCTCGTATAATTCCCTCCACATAAACCAGACCCCTATTACTATACATGTACAGTTCGCCTATAATAGTTTTCTCTATATTCTCTATCATTCTCCTCTATCTGTCTCCTTCATCCTAGTTGCTTCTTTACTTTAAATAACTTAATTTACTTAGAACTGGCTCAGAACAGAGATCTGGCTCACCCATAGCAATCATAGGAAAATCTAATTCCCCTTTACCCATCTTCACAAATAATTTCACAACTACCTTGAAAATCAAGAGACAAGTACTTTGTAATATAAACACTCTAAAAATTGAGTTTCTAGTTTGTAGTCCTAAAGTATTACTTAGATAATATTATGTTGATTTTGAGATATGGTTCCAGAAGACTAGACTCGATACCAATTGTCCAACAAAAAATGTGACAATTTTGCTTGTAACGCCAAGTGTAAGACCCTTGTAGACACCTATCCTATGTCCTAAGTACGAAGTCTCAGAATTTAACCTCTTATTTTATCTATGATATTATCTTTTATCCTGTTTTAATATATTAAGTTGGGATTACTTATTATATTAAATATCATATTGAATAAACTTATAGTCTAAAGCACTGGAATACACATAGAAGGATAACAAATATAATAGCGTTACACTTGGCGTTACAGGAAAAATTGTCACAACTTTTGTCGGAAAATTGGTGTAGAGTCTAGTCTTCCGGAACCATAGCTGATTTCATAAATAAATTCTAGCTTTTCATTAGCATAAAAATATTCAAAACCCATGATGAATAAAATTTAAAAATAGATACAAAGATAATTTAAGTCTTCTATATTCAGAATAATCAGGTTTTAACTCTATTTATACGCATTTTCACATGCAGATGTCAAAAAATAGGTAGATAATAGGTAAATATTCCATACAAATTGGACCAATTTTACCATTGAATATCTACATACATAGTTGACATATGCTGCCATTATCTCAGCATACTTTTCACTATTATATTCTAAGTGACTTTATAACTTTTAATGGGAAATCAAATGGTATTGTATAATTTCTACATCAATCAATATTAAAATATCTAAAATGTGAAATAAATTCTTATAGTATTGTTAAATGTCAATAATATATTATTTAAATGTATTATAAGCTGTTAGATGAGTTCAACAACCCTAGGGAGTCTACTATTACCCTTTAACACCTGATTCAAGCATAGTTATTACTCAGATTCCATAATAATTACTTCTAATTAAAAATTGACAATCGTCTTTCTATCACTTAACATACTAAATATACATTCTAAACCAACCTACTTACTTTCTACTCTAGCTACTAAATCTTCCATAATTGGTAATTGACTTGTAGTTATTCTAATAATTGAATTATGACTTGTAGATGATTTGCATAAGTCTTACTAGTTATATAGCAATCATCGTTAAGTACATGTGAAAAGTATATAAAGCCTGCATTTATCTAACTTCAATCTTCATATACTAACTTCAGATATCATCATAAATGCTATTGCAAGACATTGAGTTTATATGTCAACTATGTATGTAGATATTCCATGCAAAAATTGGTCCAATTGTTGTATAATTTGTATGTATTTTCTACCTCTCTTTTAACAACTTCTGCAATCCTAAATGCCTATAAATAAAATTAAAACCTGATCATTCTGAATATATAAGACTTATATTATCCTTGTATCCATGATTTTATATTTTTCTTCAATGGTTTTGAATTTTTTTATACAACTGAGAATCTACCATATATTTATGAAATAAGCAATCTTAAAATCACAATATCCGATTTCACAGTTTATGACTATAAAATAAAAACTTAATTTTGAGATTCACTATATTCTAAAGTACTTGTCTTTTGATTGTCAACAAGGTTTCTGAATTATTTGTTGAGAGAACCAAATGTGAATTACATTTTCGAATTGTTGCTCTAAGTGAGCTGGTTCTGTTAAGTGGTACCAGATCTCTAAGGTCAAGCTAGATGGGTAAGACCAGGGTACTTTATCGTAGACGGAGACGTGCCTAGTAAGGCTCAATATAAATGTACGTAAAATAGTGATAAAGATTTTTCTTGTAATAACTTATTATATTGATAAGGTCTCTTCTCCGTAGGGTGATGATTTCAGTGAAGCTTGTGAGGCACTTCGATGTTTATATCCCGCGTCAATAGAGTGCACGGCCTACAAGTAACTACCATACTAACCAAGTACCTGCTAACTATTCTAAACATTTCTTATAGTCGAATACCTTTTGACCATGAATAATCTCGCCTCACCATTGACTTCCGAACTGGAGAGCTCTGGATTTCACTGGTGTGGCACCATGTTCCAGTCAGAGTTCACAATCCTTCTTCCGTCAGGAGGAACTGAAACTTGTCCGCATGCTAGACAGTGGCCTCATTATCGAACGAACGAAGTGGCCAACTTCGTAATCGGACCTATCACAGTAACAGATATCACTCTGGCTACTTGCGCTTAGGCTTCGGTCAGACTATCAGTCGGGATCGTACCAGTGGAACAATTCTCTCGTAGTCCTTCCTTACCGAATAGTCCTAAATCGAAGTGAACCATTCGTGTGGGTGCGGTCATACTCTTATTTCATTCTAAAGTAGACACGACGAAAACGTCCCGTTACCTTAGTGACATAGTTTCCTGGGCCGTACCGCCATGTCTCTAACCTTATGCGACGTCGACCGATTTCGCCCAGGACACTTGCATAAGCTCGCCAAAGGTTTCCTCTCATATATGCTGCGAACAGCATCCGGTCGGACGGATGGCCACGACGTATACGGTGTAATGAGATAAGTTCCAATGATAGTATCCTTTGGTGTTGGGACGCAACTCTGACGCCGTCCCAACGCCGGGGCCAGAGGGGGGTGTTAGCTTCACCGGGTGAAGGTAGGGTAACCCCAGGGTACACAAAAACAAATGAAAAAGCTACGCTTTTCTCATATGCCTAACAGGAGCTCCCTCCTCGAACGCTTCATCCTCGAATCTTCCTAGCCAGGTACAAATAACAATATACATTAAATTCCTTTTTGCACTCAGGGTCGTAGGGTAAAAAGCCTCATGTGTTTGCTTGTCCACACGAGGAAAACCTTTCCGCCTTATTCAACATCTGCCCTGTCCGGCATTTTCTTATTTTCTCTATGAAATTCCTCCACCAGTTCTTGTGCATTATCCAAGCTCTCTGGCGGTTCCCAAGTGTTCTCATCTTCTGAACAACCTTTCAACTTAACAAAATACCTAAGTTGGCGCATTCGCTTATCGCGTCCGCGAACCTTTCTGGTATAAGCCATTATCTCGCTTTTAACAATTTTCTCCACCTCCCATTCCAAATCGCTGTCGATATCTTCTGGCTCGCGCAGTGGTTGTTGTCTTTCGTCTTGGACGGAAGTTCGATAGGGTTCTAATAATGAAACTTGGAAGACAGGGTGTATCTTCCACCGGGGAGAGATTTCCAGTTTGAAAGCACGGTTGCCTCGTTTTTCGAGTATCTTAAATGGGCTATAAAGCTTCGGGCTTAGCTTCTTGGAGGGTCGCTTGGTACGAATGTTTTTCTCGTTCAGCATAACTTGATCTCCAACCTTGAGGTCTGGTTGTTCGATTGCTTTGCGATCATAATATTTTTTCATGGCTTCCCTCGTCTGATCTAATGCTTTATGTTCTTTCTCGGGAACTGCTTTCATCCAGTGGCTATATAAGCCTGCTCCGGAGTTCTGAGCTTCGCGCTGCTTCATCCATTCCGTTGGTGGAGGGAGGGAAACCATAATTCGCATAGAAGGGAGTAAGTCCGTGAGCATTTGTCACAGAGTTATTGTATGCAAATTTGGCTAGTGGCAACCGTTGATACCAATCGTCTTGGTCATAGTTGACAAAGTTCGGTAGGTAACCTTCCTGTACTTGGTTTGTTCTTTCAGTTTGTCCGTCCGCTTGAGGGTGGTATGCTGTTGACATTCTTCGTTTAATCCCTAATGCCTTGTACAGAGATTCCCAAAATTCTCCTGAGAACTTTGCGTCCATATCCGATATGATTTCCATTGGTAGGCCGTGAAGCTTCCAAACTTCTCAGAGGAAAACAGTTGCAACGGCTTTAGCGGTTGCTTCAGGAGGTAGGCCGATAAAGTGTGTCATTTTGGTGAATCGATCCACTACCACAATGACCTGGATATATCCCTGGGATTCAGGTAGTTGAGTGATGAAGGCGGTTGAGATTGATGTCCATGCAGCGTAGGGTGTCTCTCGGGGTTGGAGCAATCCCCATCGTGCGTGTCGTGGAGACTTGTTATGTTGACATTCATCACATGACCGGATGTTGTCATTCATCCATTTCGTCCATTTGTTCCAATAGAAATTCTGCATCACTATTTCAATCCTTTTTTCAATTCCAAAATGTCCGGCGACCTGCGAGTCATGGCATCCCTTCGCGATCTCTGTCTTGAGTTCATTGTTGTTGGGTATATACAGGCGGTTCTTGAAATATAGCATTCTGTCCTCTATCTGCCAATTCTTCGGAGCTTCTTGTCCCTGACTTGCCGTTCGGTTACGTTCGGCCTTTTTCTCACCCTATTCCTAGTCATCCCTTCCCGCCCGTTCTACTTTTTCTATTAGGTCTGGTTCATAATTTGTTAGTATTATTTTGGAGCTTGTCATACTAGAAACCATAACCTGTTCGCCCAGTAATCTCGGGTGGTTGTTGATATCTTCTTGACCAAAGAACTCGTTTTCGATGTGGTTTGCTTGGAGTATGCATACCACTGGTAGGGTGTCCGTTGCCTGAACTAATCTCTTGGGTGACTAGTCGGTACTTCTGAATCCCTCTTCGCCTCGTATAGTGTCCTCCAGTTTGTCTACCTCCATAGCATCCGACATGTCAATCTTCTCGCTTATCATTTGGGCTATTCTTTCGCCTTCCATGATGTGACAGTCATTGTTACTATGTTTGATCATAATCACTTTAACCTCTCCCCTATAATTAGCATCGATTACTCCCCCACCATTATCTATTCCCTTTTTGCTCGCCAGCCCGCTTCTTGGTACTAGTCGTACATTGGTGTTTGGTGGTAGTCCGACTGCAATTCCCGTTTCAACCAGCTTTTGTCCCCGTGCTGGTATCTGGATTTCCTCGATCGCGTATATGTCGTGCCCTGCTGCCAGTCGTGAACCTTTGGTTGGCATTTTTGCTTAGGGGTGTGATCGTCTGATTCTCAATTTCCCAACTCCGAATTGTTTTCTTCCTGCCCCAGAATTTCCCTGCTGTCCGGCTGGCTGAATTAGGGCAACCTGAAAATGTTCCGGTTTCAAAATTGACTATTGGGTATGCTCAGCTCCCTCATCTGGATGATACTCCGGTCGTCTACTGAGTGCATCGGGTTTCCCACCCCGAGTTCCTGGTCGGTTAACAATCTTAAAGTTGAAGTTTGCCAATTCCTGCGCCCATCGCGCCTGTCTCGGATTCCTTTTCTTAGTCGTTAGGAAATGTTGCAGATTCCGGTGGTCGGTGTAGACAGTTATAGGTTTGTCCGCTCCTGCCTGGTAACATTTCCATTCGATGAAAGCTTCCTGAATTGCTAGCAATTCCTTGTCATCTATCTCGTAGTTTCGCTCGGTGGGACTTAATTTTCCAGAGTGGAATGCCACAGGGTGTAACCTGCGATCAAAGAGTTGTGACAAGATACATCCCAGTGCGAAGTCGCTAGCGTCCGTTTCTTCTCCCGTTTCCCTTTCGGGGTAGAAATGTGCCAGGATGGGTGCAGTGGTCAACCTATGTTTGAGTTCCTCAAACGCCGCTTCTTGCTCCTTTCCCCAACTGAAATCCTTCGGATTTCCCTTTTTCGTTTCGGTTATTGGCTTGCAAATTTTCGAGAAGTCCTTAATGAATCTTCGGTAAAAGTTCGCGAAGCCAATAAAAATCTGTACTTCTTTTACAGACCGTGGTGATCTCCATTTCTTAATGGATTCAACCTTCCTCTTGCGTATTGTAACCCCGTCCACTGCCACAATGTAACCTAGGAATTCTACCAATCAAATGTGGAACACTGCTTTTTTCAGGGATATGGCCAGCCGGTGTTCTTCCAGCCTGGAGAGTACCTTTTTGACTAATTCAATGTGTTCCTCGTAATTCTTTGAATAAATAACAATGTCGTCCAAGTATACGACTACCCTGTGGTCCCAAGAATTCTCTTAGGATCTTGTGCATCATTGCCTGAAATGTTGCAGGGGTATTGACCAATCCGAAAGGCATGACCTTGTACTTGTAATGTGCATACAGTGTTCTGAACGCCGTTTTCCATTCGTTTCCCGCCCGTATGCGGATGAGATGATAACCATCTTTTAAGTCGATCTTGCTGAAAACTTTGGCTTCTGCTACCCTGTCCCTGAGTTCGCTCATAAGGGGTAAGGGATATTTATTGAGAATCGTCAGTTTGTTCAGCGGCGATAATCAACACATAGTCGAAGTCGACCATCCGGTCTCGGGACGAACAGGATCGGGGCTCAGGCTGGGGATTGGCTGTTTACAATCTTTTCTTGTTTAAGCATTTCAGCAAGGTATTCGGCCAGAACATCTAATTGGTATTGGGACATTGGGTAAATGGGTCCCCATGGCGCTTCGGCCCCTTCTTTCAAATCGATTGAGTGGTCAAAGGTTCTGGGAGGAGGTATATTTTCTGCTGTTTCTGGTAGAAATAGCTTTTTGTACCGTAGGTATTCCCTTGGTAACGAGTCTAGGGTTATTTCCCTTTCTCGTTTTTTGTACCCAATTCTTCCAATATATTGGGCTTCAGGGTCGTATGCGACCATCTCATCGTATTCGTATGGATCTGCCACAGCCGCGTCCTCGACATGTGTATGGCATCCATCGTGTTTGAATTCCCATTTCTCCCGGCCCCCCACGCTGGATAGTGGATGTTCTTTATACCACCATCCAAATGGTATGACCACGTCATAATGTCCTGCAGCCGCGATTTCTACCGATATTGTGAACCTATGTCCATTTCCAATTTCCAATGTGATCGGATGAGAGTACTACTTCCCTCCTGAGGCTGCACCGACGCTGTCAAAACCAACGCTATCGATGGCTTTCTGGCGTACTTCGTAAGGTATTTCAAACTGGTTGACCAGTTTTTCATTTAATAGGAAGATGTTTAAACCGGAGTCTAATAACAGGCGAATCCGAATTCTGTTTCCTCCCGTCTCGAGATAAGCCCAACCTTGTGGGCATTCGTAGTGTTTAGGTATCGGAGGTCATGGACGTCCTTTACCATGAGGTAATTCTGTCTTGCGTTTGGAACTCATTTTTGTCTCTTTGACTGTGGCTGTTTATTACCGCGCCAGCACGCTTTCGACCAGATGGGTCTCCTCAGATAAACTAAATCTCTTCTCTTGGTATACTAGGCAGCCCACTACTAGCAGTCTTTACCTCCTGCCAAGGAGTTCCCAAATATGCAGGCATGGTCCGGTGCGCCTTGGTTAGTGATTTGCGACTAGGTCCTTGCGCAAAACCGTATCATCAACTTATTGTTTCCTGCCTAGGCCGGCTTACATTCGGCTTCCATGTCACCTTCACCTCCTCCTGTATCTAACCGAGAGACCTGTTGGGCCGTGCGATGCGTAGAGCCTCACCGAGGAGGGTGCACGCTGACTCCTAGCCACAGCTCGGGTAGACTACTTCGTCCATGATCCGAAGATATTTTTCTATGCTCCGCCAAGCTCCAATTTCTAACGTACCTTTACCCGGCTATGTAGAGTTAAGTTTGAAATTATCGAGCATTTTAACCCCCAGCCCCCAGGTTCCAGTTCCGCAGCTAAACCGTTGCTCCGATACGCTTGACTTTTTCTTCCCTTGCCACAATATCTCTGCCGGCGATAACCTAGGTTATGTCTCGGTTCGATATTTCCTCCGGCTTCCGGATAGTAGTGTTTTTCAATTCCCGAAGAGGTTTTCGGACTACCCACGTGCCGTTGCCAGTGGTGCCATTGGGACTGGCTAGGCCTCGTCCATATCCGTATCCCACGCGCTGGGCCTCTCAATCCTATTCACTTGATGTGAATTTCTGTCCTGGCTTCGATCAGCCACGGCGGCGACCTGTGGTTTTCGCAGTTGGAACTTGGGACGAAATTTCCCTGAATTGCGGTTGTCGACTTTCCGTCCACCGATAGTTGATACCTGAATAGGTCTGCAACACTTCTTCCATTTATGACCTAGAATGCCGCAACGGGTACAACCGTCGTTCTTTCGTCGCTTGTCAATCTCTTCTTCGTGGATACCGGAATGAGCGTCTTTAAAGTTCGTGTGTTCCACTTTTTGTCACTCAGCTGTCCCCTTTCCCGTTTTTTCCCCTGCCTTTTTTGCTTTATAGGCAGCTTTCTCAGAAGGAGAGTATTTTTTCAGAGAGGGGTTTTCTCTCCCAAGTCCTTTTTACGTGTGCGCTTTCCCGACAAATCCAACCTCGTGGACGGTTCATGCCGGATGCCACGTTGTTCGTTAAAAGCTTTCTCTGCTTTTGTAACATTTCGAATTGCCGCACGCCATTCCGGGTCGCTACAGTATTCTTGGTTGGAGAGTTGGCGGAGTGCTTCCAACGGCAACCTTTTCTCAACCATAGATCGCCAACCAATACCGGTAACCTGGGCCTTAATGTTCAGGTTTTCTAAGTCCAGGAGATACTTCTCTATGTCGTCTTGGTACTTGACCAACTCCATTTCCCTCAGCGCCCTTTCCGCTTCATGCGACACTGTGAATCGCAAAATCACTTGTGCTTTGAATATATGTCAATATTCATAGCCTTCTTGTTTTTGGTAGCCTAACTTTCCAGTCATTTGTTTTCTATACGCCAACACAAATGGGGCTACTTCCTTTCCTTCCATCTATCCTAAGGCGTATATAATCCTATCCTCCTCTTTCATCCAGTATGTAGGATTTCTTGCAAAGTAATCTTCACACGCGAGGAGCCATACCCTTACATCTTGGTAATTTAGCTGTTTATAGCTGAACGGAGTGTCTGCCGGTTTACGTTTAGATCCTCCGAGTGCCATGCTCATGATTTTCACAAGCTTGGTGAGTTGCGGAACGTCCCCTTCGAACGTGTTGGGTCCTTTGGGCGCCTTTCCTGTCGGTCCTTTCGGCTGTTGTTACCGTCTGAGTCGTGATCACTTGGATCCGGGTCTCCACCGTTTCCCTTGGGTGGTGGGGGTATTCTTCCCCCGTTTCCTCCTCTTGGTGGTGTTGGCTCAGATCGCTTCTGAACCCAAACATCCTCTTCTTCTTCTTCTTCAACCCTAGGCTGAAGAGCTCCTCTCATCGTATAGGAAGGTCCTTCGCCCTCGTCGGTAGCAAGCGCCGTTGGTGCTGCTGACTGTCCTTGCGTCAATTCTCAAATCTCCTCCCTTGACCGTTTCATTTCGTCCAGCACTGTTGGTAGTTCATCACGGTGGGCTTGTTGTTGCTCGAGGTATTTTGCGTTTATATCTTCCAACAGTCTTTCCAGAGCTAGGACTCGGTCGCTAGGTTCCTCGTCCTGTGCTTGTAGCCGCCTGCTAACCTCTGCTTGCCCGTGTTGCTGTGCTGGATGGGCCTGTAATTCGTGCCGAACTCGTGCAATCACCTCTGCTTGCATACTGGTTGATTGCGTTGTTACTTGTTCCAATGCGCTTCTTAGGGTTTCCAATTCTACTCCCACGATCTGCTCTCCCTTGTCTAACCTTCGCGCCTGTGCTTCGAGATAGGCCGCATGGGTTTGGTTGGCCTCTGAGAGCTCAAAAAAAGCAAGATGCTGAGCATCTCGGATGGCGGCTAACGTTCGATCGAATTGCCCTATGACCGTGCCTATGCCGGCCGCTAGTTTGCTTAGTTCAAGATTTGAACAGGGTTGTCTGGATAGTCCTCCACTCCCTCCCCTGGGTCCTTTCTGAACTCTCTTCGAGTCCTGTTGGCTAGCTCCCAGGCCCACAAACGGGGAGCCAGGTCGGTGAAATTCTCCGATCCGGGAGTAGACAGTGGTATCTCCCCCTGAGGCCAGTGCTCCCACCATGGATACTGCCCCTGCTTCCTCTTCCGTATCCAAGGGTTCCAATGTGATACGTGGTTGAGCCATCGTGTCTGGCGGGTAGAACCTTCTTCGGTAGGTTTTGCTGAAGCGTTCTTTGATTGTTTGCCTAACCAAGCGGCAGGTATCATTTCCTCTTTTCGAAAAGAGGGGTATTCAGAAAACCAGATTTCTGAACAGGCTAGTTCCGATCCTACATATTCCCAATCTTTAGTGGGTATCCCAAAATGCGCGTAGATGCGCCGAAATTGTTCTTTGTTTGGAACAAAAAAGGGTCTTGTGAACCAGAACGGTCCGTGTGTCCTCCGTTGGAGGAAGGTAACTTCTGGTAACTTTGAGGGTATCTGACACCATCTTTGTTGTTCAGATAGGGGGTATTTCTTATAAACGAATAATGTTTTTATAGCGGGTATGGTAAAGACTTCTTCAAAAGGTGAAGCTATGGCTTGAGGTAGGTAAGGTTCGAAGATACCGCTTTTATCCGGTAAGTGCATTTATTGGGCCTTGGTAACAAGGAGAATATCAATATAGTGTGAGGTGGTACCAGATCTCTAAGGTCAAGCGAGATAGGTAAGACCAGGGTACTTTATCGCAGACGGAGACGTGTCTAGAAAGGCTCAATATAAACGTGCGTAAAATAGTGATAAAGATTTTTCTTGTAATAACTTATTATATTGATAAGGTCTCTTCGCCGTAGGGTGATGATTTCGTAAAGCTGGGGAGGCACTTCGATATTTATTTTCCCACGTAGGCTTCGTTACGGGGCCCAGTTTCCGAGGAGTGGGGAAAGGTTAACCTAGGTTATTCTGATTAACTAGCCGAAAGAATCATCCAAATCGGACAAGAACTGACAGAGATAGAGCTCTTTGAAGTTAGACAACTTCAAAGAACGCTATCTCACTCAGTTTTGGTCCGATTTGGACGATTCTTTTTTTAATCTGCAGTTAATAACCTGCTCTTGGAGCCCCGTTTGTCAGAAACGGGGCCCCGTAACGAACGCTAATCCCGTGTCGATAGAGTGCACGGCCTACAAGTAACTACCATACTAACCAAGTACCTGCTAACCATTCCAAACATTTCTTATAGTCGAATACCTTTTGACTCTGAATAATCTCGCCCCACCAGTGACTTCCGGACTGGAGAGCTCTTGATTTCTATGGTGTGGCACCACGTTCCAGTCAGAGTTCACAATCCTTCTTCCGTCGGAAGGAACTGAAACTTGTCTGCATGCTAGACAGTGTCCTCATCATCGAACGAACGAAGTGGCCAACTTCGTAATTGGACCTATCACAGTAACAGATATCACTCTAGCTACTTGCGCTTAGGCTTCGGTCAGACTATCAGTCAGGATCGTACCAGTGGCACAATCCTCTCGTAGTCCTTCCTTACCGAATAGTCCTAAAGTGTCCTGAACCATTGGTGTCGGTGCGGTCATACTCTTATTTCATTCTAAAGTAGACGCGACGAAAACGTCCCGTTACCTTAGTGACATAGTTTCCTGGGCCGTACTGCTATGTCTGTAACCTTATGCGACGTCAACCGATTTCACCCGGGACACTTGCATAAGCTCGCCAAAGGTCTCCTCTCATATATCCGGCGCACAGCATCCGGTCGGACGGACGGCCGCGACTTATACAGTGTTATGAGATAATTTCCAATGATAGTGTCCTTTTGTGTTGGGACGCCACTGCGATGCCATCTGGTGTTGTCGGGCAATCCCAACGCCAGGGCCAGAGGGGGGTGTTAGCTTCACAGGGTGAAGGTGGGGTAACCCCAGGGTACACAAAAATAAACGAAAAAGCTACGCTTTTCCTATATGCCTAACAGGTTCCTTGTCATGAGCCACTTCCCTGTAAATCACGTTAGTTGTCTTCTCATTTGTTGTTTGAGTCAGATACTTTCATATTCAATTTGACTCCCTTTGTGGAGCCTAGTACTAACATATTATATCTAGTTATGGGTTACTCCCTAGTTAGGTATTACTATTTTAAGTTTATGAAACACAACAAAATGTCCAACAACCAACCCACTATGCATCTGAAGAATCTGATATTTGCATAGTTCAATGTCTTACACTTAGTCATAATTAGCATAAAACAAGATTAGCAAAATAAAATAAACTTTACTTTTAAGTAATCGATAAGTTTGAACACTAGGTAAATTAAGTTCCTTGATTGTTAAAAAGTGAATAAAATATATTATCGGTTGTCTTATTCTCATTTATCTTTCAAGACACCAAACTTGATATACATCACCCTTAATATACCCACTTCAATATAGATTAATTGAACGATTATGGAACTCTTTCTGCATTCTCAGTGATGTCCATTGTACTACTTATTTCTTAATATAGTTGGTAGGTTTATTTGCACTGTTTATCATTCAATAGCTGTTCCAATATAATGAATATTTGCCTTTTGTTGACTTTACCCGTATTCTGCTATCCTGAGATATATGTTATTCTGCTTTACACCTTCCAATACCACTAATATTATTCTATAACTACCCTCTCAAGACATCCACCATTTCTTTCGTAAACAATTAAATTTCTACTCTCCATACCTATTTTTTCTACTTCCTTGTTCTCTCTATGTCTTTAAAATTCCCTTTATCTTACAAAGTCCCTCTTTGTTTATATTTACTATCCAAAAATGATATTTAATCCTTACAAAGCTTTTGCAAATAAGGAAATAATACTAGTTTTCATTCACTACTAATACTTTGTCTAGCTTAAACAATTTTAACATAGTTGGTATACTCAGCTGAAATATATCTGAATTGCAAATTGAGGTACAATAAATCAAATATGAATAAAGAACAAGTTATGATTAAAGGTATAAATTGGAAAGTGTTTTTTAAAAATTCAAATCGGGTTCTGCCTTTCTGTTACTTCCAATGGTGTCTTAACATGCTGCTTACTTGAAAGAATATTAGTATTCAATAGATTAGCTTTTGGTAGTTATGGAAAATAGGATAAATGAAATTCAAAATACAGAAAATATCAGTACTAAAGAAATAGTGACTAAGGAAGCAGCAAGGGTTCAATGAGCTTCCAAGTAATATATATCAAAGTGAGGCTATTAAGGTAGTTGTATACCAAGTTTGGTGTCTTAGAAGAAACATGACAATATGACAACTCTTGATATGTTTTATTCCCTTTTAAACATCAAGTATCTCAATTTACCCTATTTTTCAAACCTGTAGCTTACTTTTTATTAATCAAAAGTTTCATTTCTCATACATATAGTCTATCAACAACCTATTTCCAATACTTGCTATATGAAAAGATTAACAAGAAATATATTCCAAGTACTGATTATCTAACAAATACTTATTCAATCATCAATTATCACTTATGTGTTCCAACAGTGCAGTTTATCTTATTTTGCTAATCTTCTTTCATGCAGATTATTACCATGTACAAGATATTAAACTATTCAAATATCAGCTTCTTCAGATAGACAGTAAGTTGGTTGTTGTAAATTTTGTTGCTTTTCATCAAGTAAAAAATAGTGACATAATACTAGTGACCCATAACTAGGTAAAATACATTAGTGCCCAACACTGTGGATAGATCTAAATATAACTATGCTTTAAGAAATACTATATCCAGTACTGGCTAGTTATTGCTGTTGAGGCATTCAGCCAAGATTACAATCTCGAGAATTAACCCATTGGGCCACTTGGAGTAAATCTATATAGAATAGCTTACTGCTATCATCGCATAAGTAAACTCTATGGATTATACAGTATTCTGGGCATGGCACCACTTTTGCTAAGTACACCCCTTCTTTTCATGGTTATAACAAATAACAAAAGTTTATGAGTTTTCATATAACACAACTATAGTCAAAAGGACTATCACTCCAACCCTGGCCAGGCCAAAATTCAATCTAGTACCAGTAACACAAGATACTAGTACATGCCATAGAACTAATACTAATCAGGCAGCAGAGATTTTACATTACCTTGTATAAATGTACTCTTCTAGGCCAAGAAAGGATATGAATAGATGTATCGCAAAGCAAGTCTGCTCTAGCCTTAGAGAGTAAGTTAAGTTACTCACCAGACCTATCAATTCGTATGTAAGTAGTAGACCTTGAGCCATACAATCTCACACACTCTCCCATTTTTAACAGAGGATGTTAGTAATTCTAAGAGAGACTTGACTTAAGAATACAGAGACACAATATATGGGGTTCATAGAGTGATAGTGCTGCTGATCAGTGCATTCTGTGCTTTATTGAAAATGCTAAGTTTTTGTTCCTCAAAGGTTGTACTGTGAAATATATCATAAACTTTGATTCCCCTGTATGCTTTAACAGGTTCGTGCTAGATATTGCAATCCAGACTGAATATCTCAACAGCTTGAGGGATAGTAACCCTAAGATACTTTACAACTACAATACACATACTGTTAAAGAGCAATTGGAAACCTGGAGGAAGCGAGATCTAGTTCCATGTGAGATATACTTGCATATTATTGTCTTGGTAGACTTCAGAAAACACATACTATTGGAAGTGAAGGGAATAGAATCCCATAGAAGATTACCAATAAATATACAGATTTCATATTTGGCACAAGTCTGGCGATAGATCTTACTTTCTCCAGTTTTATGATTTATCTTACAGGCATGTGTAGAAGATCTGTGGGCTATGTTATTGAAATTTCCCCTTCTGGAAAAGAGTTAGAGGAGTTACCGCAAAATGACTCATCAGCTGGGAAGAAAAAAAAGAAAGATATACTGTGCTTTGCCACAAAAGGTCATTATAACATAGCATACTGGCCTTATATGTGAGCGTTTACAGCAATACGAAATTCAGTATAAGGAGTAAATATGTATTGAGCAAATAAGCTGATCAGATTCTACCACAAGTCTCAATTCACCTTAAGAGCCTTGTATATAGGTATCTCTTTCCATGTACTAGTAACTCCCATCTGATTCCTCCAACTTTCCTACAAGCTGAGGACGGCTACAATTACCGCTGTCCCAGTTCTCCTGTAGTTGCAGTGGTCAATTATGATCTTCTTGGTATTACCATGAGCATACTTTGATCTCTTATGGAACATGACTGCTAGCAAAGATTTGTATCGTACTTGGAAAGGGTTTACTGTTTGAGTTCCTATTTCAGAATTTCGCGAAAACTGAGCAGTTTCACAAGCCAGTTCAGTTGCCCCTTACATTCTGGTGGGGCGTTATTTATATCCAACTTTTCCATGCCACTTTGCCAGTGTCTCAGTATTATAATCTCAGCATAAAAGTACCCTGCTACATGTAGATAGTGTAACTATTACCTAATGCACCTCTTATATTAAGCCTTTCTTCAATCTTCTCTCTTTCTGATTTCTTATATGCAATTTCTTCCCAAATACCTGTTAGAAATAGCGGCAAAATGGGAAGTCAGAACATTACATTCTGGTCACTAACTTTCATTCATAGATCCATAATGGCCACATTCCGTCCTTCAATTTACTCTTTATTTTCTATCTTTCATCTCCCCCTACCAACATATGTCCTGTCCAAATCCTCACAAAGCAGCCTCTGGTATTCATTATACCAAAAGTGCTTATCTACTCTTAAGTTGTCTTCCATAGGCAAATGAATCTTCTTTCTGAAGTAGCCTTCACCTGGATCACTGGATACAGCTGAAGCTTAGAACTGAGGAAACAAACTTTAGCATGCTGGGGGTCCATCCATTGGGGAACCGGAAAAGAATCATGTGGCCAATTGGCGGTAGTAATGCTTGACCTGGGGCACTGTACTCCCTTATACTTTCTGGAGTAGAGGTGTTTGGGGAAACGTAGTAAAATCAGGCAGAGGGTTTCTATAATAGCAGTCAATAAATCATAATAAGGATTAGGCTAACAATGCGTAGACTGAGGATGAATTGGCTAATAACACCTAGGATAAATGATAAATCCAACTCACCAAGTCATTCCTTCGAACATTTTCTTGCAAGCAGAAAGCTGTAATACTAAAGTCCTTCCTAGCTATTTCCCACTGGCCCTCACTCATATCCTAAATTAGCATGTCTCACCCTGTCAGGCATGATGTTCTGCACGAAGAATATGTAAAATCCATCTTCATATGCCTTCTAGGCACCTCATACCTACGAAGTAGTGAGTCCAATAGAGCTGAAACACCCTATCATCCCCCACCAGTAATCTGGTTCAGCTATACTTACCGAACTGCCTAACCCACCTCCTGTTTGACTCTAAATACAACTTTGTGAGTATTTCAATGTCTTGCCTTGGTTGGATAGTGTGTTGTACATGCCTTATTTCTCTCATGTTTCCTACAGCGTAGCCTCTCACCAAATCTCTCAATAAACCTGTAGAATGTATCTCTAAAGATAAGCTGCCCAAAGGCTTGCACAAGGGTAAGACAAAGACTGAAGTGCTTGAACCAATTGAGAAGGAAAGGAAATGTTGTGAATTGACAGCTTGATACCTGTATGGTTGTTGGTTGTTACACAAAAAATACATGAAGGTAATATTTATAGACAAAGTACCACTGTGCCAAGGCCTACTAGTACTATTACATGAATTGGGCTACTACCAAATAGGCTATGCACAACATCAGACTACCCTAGTACAAAACCTACTTTACAAGCGTACCCTTTTTGTCTAGCCTTTGACCCCTAAGAGGCCTACAAACATAGACCACAACTCACCAACAAATCTCAAATGACAAATCTCTCTCCCATCTTCTCGAAAGCACCCAAACACAAAAATTAAGCCAACAGAAAAATGTGCAAATGAATGGACAAGCTTTTAGGCTCCCTTTAACCAACCTTCTATAACACCCGCATCAAACCCGTCATCCAATTTCTAAATGATACATCTCGCCACCAAAACAATAAATATCAGTAACAGCATAGCATCACTATTCTCCACATCTCTTGATATTAGAAGACATCAACCCTGTAACATAATTCGGGGTTGGGTAGGTGACAATATATTTCAATAATCCCTTTCTCCTATCAGCACTTCCTTTGTTTGGCCAAGATGTTGTAGTCCTCCAGGATCCCCACACTTTCCATATCGACTTCCTTCTCAAGTTACTGCAACTCATATACTGACAGATTAATCAACAACTTCTCTTTTCTCTTTATTCTTAGCTTCTTCTCTGTAAATCTCATCTCATTCTACAATCTAGCAATTATCCAAATCCTGTAACAAATATAGCTCCATTCAAAAAGAATACTCAATAGAACTCTCATACTCTCATCTTTCGTAATACTACCTTCTAAGAAATCACTTTCTGGTAGCCTAACATTAGAAGTAGAAACCACACAGTAGCTTATCAGCAGCCGCATTCCTTGTATAATCAACCTACTAGTCCCCTCCATAGTGCTCCATTCAGGGACAATAGTTTTCAAACTCTCAGGCTCAGGCTCTGGTATGTTGTGATATTTCTTGACCAAAGGAGAGGATCACTTTCTCTACGCTTGCTGAACAGATCCAGGTAGTTCTATTATAAACCCATGAGTATCATCTAGGAAGCACTCAAAAAGTAAGCAGGCCAGTCGTCCAGATCTTTTTCTTTCTAAAAACCCCATGCTAGAGTAATAGTGCTCCACTTCTTTCACAAATTATCATTACATTCTCTTCCTTGTTGTAATAATCTTCTTCAAACACTAGTATTTCAGAAGCGATACTCAGGTCACATGAAACTGAAGAGAGGCTCTCTATGCTCAATCACTATGCAAAAACAACAGAGAAGAATTAAGCAGAAGGGGGAGCTGGTCAGCAATCTTTAAGACAACAATCCATTACAAACCACGAGTTGTGGAGGTATTTCAACACCTTGCCTTAGTCAAATAGTGTGTATCACATACTGTATTCCTCTCTTGTTGCCAGTAGCGTAACCTTTCAGTAAATCAGTGAATATATCTTTGCAATGTGATCTGAAGATAAATTACAAGAAGACATTCACCAAAGTAAGATCAAGAATGAAGCACTTGAATGAATTGAGAAGGAAAGGAATCATTGTGAATTGACTGGTTGTTCCCTGGGTGGTTCTTGGTTGTTACTTGTGCCAAGGTTGTAGTGTGCAGCCACAATCCTCGCAGGTTCGCTGACTCACAACTGGGGCTACTCTAAAGAGTGCCTGAACCTACAACACAAATTTACAGCTCAATGCAAATTTGTGGCCTAGCATAGTAATAGTGTCGCTCAACAGAACTTTGTGGGTTGGCCCAGACACCTGAAAATACAGGACTACCCGCAAGTGTTAAACCTCCCTAACTAGAAATTCATTCTTTACACCAGAATAGCTTTTTTTCTCCAACTGCTCACTAATTCATATTTTCTCAGATGACAACCGGGACAATACGAAATACAATCCAAATTAAACATGCCACCAGCTTCTACATGACCCTTTTATAGCATCTAGCGAATATAGGCTGGTATCAAAAAAACCCAAGATAATGCAGCATTCTATGTTGAGAAACTAAATGCAAATTAAATGCTCATCTATTTAGCTACGAAGTTAATCTAAAACACAAAGTTATGTTGAGCCACATAGTTGTGTTAAGCGACTGTTACTATCCTGAGTTACAAATTTTCATTAAGATGTAAATTTGTGTTGAGCAGGCAGGAACAACCTTTAGAATGGCCGTGGTTGGGAGACAGCTAATATGCAGGGATTGGGGCCACACGCCGCACCCTTGGCACCAGTAGACTAGAATATAGAAAAGCTATATTTATAATATATAGAGTACCTCAGGGCCACAGCCCACAATTACGAGAACTTTGTCACTGCCAAATAGGGTATGCACGACACTGTCCCCACCACAATACCGTAGTACAAAACCTATTCTACACCGGCGCTTTGATTAGCCTAGATGGTCCTAAACTCTAGGGTCTAAGGAAATCTGCTATAATTAACTAGGACCTCTCTCATGTCCTATGACGGGTTGTAACGGAGGCACTTTGTAGGAAGATGGATCATAAGATTGCGACTGCACCGAAGACTCAAAGTAGAACTAAGGATCAAAATAGAGATAAAGATAATTCAATATTGAATCAAGTGGTAAAACTTAATATTGTTAATCCTGAAAGCTTCACTCAAGAAGGTATCTCGAGGATCGTTGTTTATCAAAATAGGCTGTCTTTCGCTTTAGTTAAGCACAATAATGCAAAGCCAGAGGACACCGGTCAACCATTTTGACCTTTTACCAGCACCCTTCTCCACTCAGGGCGGTCCCACTCAGATGCCTAAAGTGAGTTAACACAGGGCCGCAGCTGGACCACACGGATATTAACTATCTCCACAAATAGGAAGTGCTCCTAGGCTTCATTACAGGCTCCATTTCCGAGAAGCGGGGATAGAATAGCCAAGGCTATTCAGATTAACTGGCTGAAAAAACCATTCAAATCAGGCCAGAGCTGACGGAGATAGAGCTCTTTGAAGTTGTGTCACCTCAAAGAGCTCTATCTCACTGAGTTTTGGTCTGATTTAGACGATTCCTTTTTTAATCTGCAGTTAATCACCTGCTCTTGGCGCCCCATGTATCAGAAATGGAGCCCCATAACGGACACTAAGTGCTCCCGGTCATATATCGTCTACTACATCTGCATGAGTGAAAACTGTTTCCTATCAGTAGCATGTCAGTGTCCGACCAACATGCCCACTGTAGAGATAATATCCATTGGGACTCACAGACCCACTGGTGGTTTTGACTATACAAGCTACGCAGTCCATTGGCAAATCTATTTGGCTCTACTTAGCTTCTAAACCTGACGGCATTCTCCCAGAATAAGAAATCTCCAGCTGCTTTACTGCATGGGCACCACCCAGAGCCAACCATTCAGGATCCACTTAAATTGTGACAAGACTCACACGTCTAGAGTCCACTAATAACATCTGGTAATAGTACAGTTCACGGGATAGCCTGGGACTGGTATAGGGGTAGTTGTCCTGGAAGCCTTGCAGCCTCCCTGGTCTGCCCCAAGCCCTCCACTGTTGACCATACTATTACCCTGAGGTCAAAGTATGCCCGTAGGTGGTTCCCAGGTATTATCCAGGTAGTGCCCCTGGAGGTGGTCACCCTCACACCCCTTATATATCCTGTGAAGACCTTCTGCTAGGACGGACAGCCACAACTCATACAGTTTTGTAGAAGCGTTTCTCTGGATCGCACTTTACTAGGAAGCACACAACTATATAGCCATAGTTTGCTGTCACGCCATACCAACACTGGGCCCGGAGGGAGAGGTTAGGCATATTCCCTCAAAGTTACAGGAGGTTAGGACCACTCTTGCTCCCTCGGTAGCCCGTTTCGTGCTATACTAACCAGTCCTGTACACCTCTAAGAGCCCCACAATAGTGGGATAACTTTCCCCTATGTTCACTGACGACTTTGTTGGTGAAAGTGTGGAAACTGGGCTTTCTCAGTAGGGTAAGTAGCTCCCCAAGATAGGGTACCTTTACCTCTTCATGCCCTTTTTGCCTACAGGGGTCTGTGCAACCTCATATAATGTTGCCCCGGAGATCCGTCCAACGTTTTCTATTTGTCCTTAACTTTACCCCAACATGCTCTCCCAAGACTACCTTGTCTAACCCTATGTTACCAAGTCACTTTGTAGATACGTGTACTACCTCATGCCTACCGGTAGTATACTAAGTATACTGGTCTATCCTCAATCTGGTTCCCTCTTGGTATATCATATAGGCTTGAGTCTAGTCCACTCTAGCTACCTAGTTGTACGGTGGAAAGTGCCTAAAGGTAGGTCCTCCTGTGAAACAGGAATTCCATGGCAATCGATCGCGATTGAGCCAAGAATTGCCAAGACCTCCTGAGTAAAATGAAATGATATACATTCGGAAAATAAGAGAAATAGTGAACAGGCAGAATTAAATAGAATTATGTACTTAATGTAATATAATAGCGTGTTTAAGGCACGATCTAAGAACTTTAGGCTAATGATACACGACGGTGACTTTTATAAACAGCATTTGTATATTGAGCTGTACCATAGTGTAATCTAGCATAGTAGATATCAAGTATACGTGTACTTTTCCACCAGTACTTTAGAAGCAAAGGTGAGGGGACCTCCTGTAAAGTCTTGGAAACTGTCTTGACAAGTGAAGGCCAATTATATTGATAATTCTTCCTTGTATACCACTTTGCCCTCCCCCACCTGTACTCAATCCAATTTAGTTCGCAATGGAATTTTGGGAAAAACAAACACAAATGTCCTCTCTTTTCGATCTCCTCCTGCAGACGGGACTTCTGTTCTAGAAGGTCAGGCTGTACTGTGCGTAATCTTCAAGCACAGCAAGAATTACTAGAGTGAGTACAATCCGTCTTGGACTTCTTGTTTTTGCAATCATGTCTTAATCCACCTACTGGCCATAAACAACGCTCCTGCAGAACTCTCTTACACCCTTTTGGCTTACCTCTCCATTTTGCTGGTACTGACATATGATTTTCATCAAAGCTCATGTTTTGAGAGTATAAGGTAACCTCTATAGGCTTATAGTACCATGCATCCCTGAGACGGGTCTGCTTGCCCTCAGGATCCATATTCATATGGGAGACTCGAAGAGCATCTGATGCATCCACTGTATGAGAAGTGGCATGGTCGAAAAGGAATAATGCTTATGCATTGGGAAATGTTGTGTCGAAAATTGGAATCGTAATATTGGAGACATGGTCTATTAGATCTTGGCCATTCCACCAAGATCCTTGACAAGCTGTGATATATTCTGTAGCCTGCCGTGGGTTGATCCTGAGACCAGGAATTGGTTCAATTTCTCGCTGCTGTAGAATTGGTGGTAAGGGTACACAGGGAGGTATTTCAAGGCTGTTGCAGGGCAGAATGAAATCTGAGACTATAAGGCATTGACAGCGTGACTTTTAACGGATGAGGTGCTTGTTCTTATGAATCCAGCGGTGGTGCCGACCATCATTTGAGTGAAATGTACACTGATCATGGGCGCAAGGAATTAGAAGACCTTCCCCTGATCACAATGGAGTATGGTTTAATGCTTCGGAGGCAGACCATTTTGGCATTCTCTTATCGAACTCCTTCCATTCAGGAAGAAAGTCCTGCTGGAGATAGCAAACCACATCTGGTCTCTCATGACCGTCAATATACACACCCTTCCGCACCTCTTTCCATTGGAACCCTAACTTTTTCAACCAGTTAATTGCTGTTGAAGCAGTTAAGCTCATTCTCCCCTTTGTATGACCCTCAATTAATACCTGATAAACACATGTTACACACATCTCGGCATCCTGCTTGCTTGTTTGAGTGGTCCAGTATTCAGTTACTGCTTTGGCAAGCCCTTGATCAGATATATCTAATACATTGTCAATATGTTAATTAGTGTGAATATTCTAAAGACATCATCAAACTCATAGAAATGCATACTTTCACCAGCTTCATCAATGTACTCACATATAGCAATTAGAGTCCCTTCATCACCTAACATACTTTGAGACTTGACATGCTTCCCACGCTAACTTAACACTATAGATCGTGTTTGGATCCAACTCCTCTGCCAACGAATTATACTCGGAGCTGTATGCTTACTACTCCCCCAGCCAATTGCTGTATTGAGGGCTGCAGTCTTACGTGGAAGCTCTGGATACTTCAATTGCCAGTTCTTAAACTGAAGCACTTGATAATATCTTTCAAGATCCTGATTGTTTTTGGGAATTCTCTTTTTTTGCTTCAGCACTTGCCGCATTTCAACCACCCCTTGTTTGTCACCACTTTTATTAGTATAATATTATTAAACCCAAAACTCATTGTTAAATTCAGATTGATTATACCTCTTTTTAGCACAGCTGCTCGTATCTTCTTTGAGACTACATCAGCAAAAAAAATCAGTTTGCGTTATTTGCATTTCAGCGCACCCTGCATCTTCTGGCTGCGTTCTGTGGGACAATTTTTTTGAAGTTATGTAATCAAAAAACCCGTTTCATTTTTAGATTAATCTAACAATTATGTAGACAAACATGAATTTTCAGCCCTAACGGACAACATTTACATGTCCATTTTGGCTTCTGAAGTTTAAAACTGGATTCATGGGATGCACAGGATGCTGACCAGATGCAAACTCCACTACAGGGTGTGTTCAGATGCGTGTGGATGCAAAATCGAGTTTTTTTGCTGATGTATTGGTCATTTCTCTTCCACTAATCTCTCTATATCTTCCCAATTTTCCTCAGCATTATACTCATTCTGCTGTAGCTATAACCGCCTTTGCACTTCCTTCTCCCTCTCTTGCTCCTTCTCTGCTCTCCGCCACAAGGTGCTTCTAGACAGCCCTTTAGGTTCACTAGTACTTGGAATACCCGCAGGAACTATGAAATCCTCATGGCATACGGCAGGGGAACCCCTGAGTTCTGGGTTACACCCATTGGTAATGGGGAATTCACTGGAGAACTGTTCACTTGGTATATTTCTTGCTTCTAATACAGGGCGGGTTGAAGGTGGTGTATCACAAGGCTTTTTGGGGCGACTTCCTTCAGGACCAATCGTGCGCATATGTTTTCGCTTATTATTAAATGGAGGCATATTGATGCTGATGATGGATTCAATTCGAATTGGTTGGGAAATGTAATTATATATTCAGTTTGAGCCTCTAACATCATCTTCATCAACTATTACTATGTCTTCGTAATCCACAGTATTTCTTATCAAGGTACCAAGTAGATTCTATCACTTGTTTCACTCTCACCAAAATCTTTATATTTTAATCTTGAACTACTTTTTCCTACAGCTTTTAATCAAAAATCAAAAACCGCTAGGCTGTACTCCAAGAAACTTCCTTCAATGTAGAGGTTGCTTTCTTACAAATTTCCTTGTTGTGGTTGACTAGTCCGGAATGCCATTTGGCCTGTTTGGAGGACATGGTTTGAGTTCATTTGCACTATAGGATTGTTACACCACTCCCCTCTTGTCTATATCTGTCCTCGGATCTTAGCCTTGTCTTTTCTTTCCATGCACAGGTGTCTCACCAACCCTATGGCCTCTAAGTTTAGACGGATATCTCCGTAAAATTCACCAAGGTCTACATACCAGTATCTTCTAACATCTTGAACAGTTCCCAGGAATTCTCTTCTGGTCCATAACCTTCCCAAGCAACTAAGGGTTGCACAAAACGGTGAGGCAATTTTGACTTAGGATTTCCATACTACCGGCTGTTTACTATCTCTGAGACAACATAACTGGGCTTACTATCAACAATGTCTGGTGCTGGAATCGCCAACAGAGGTCTCCCTATAGGATCCTGGTGGTAGGGTTCCAACAGCCCGACATTGAACACAGGATGGATTGTCCACTATGCAGGCAGTTCTAACTCACAGGCTCTGGATCCAATTTTCCACTTGACCACAATTGGTCCTAACATTTTATTCTCCAGCTTTTTCATAGCACTCTTTGTACGAATGTTCTTTCAATTTAACAACCCACAGTCTGCTTTCTTTGCCCTGCCTTGGCTGACATCCTCTAGTATGACTTATTCAAGAGAAGGCTAACGTTTTTGATCTTGTCATTTCCTCTGTCTTTCTTGTGCCAGTTGTAATCTCTCTCAAATCTCTTGCCATGTTCTTTCTCAAGCCTTCCCCACAAACTCACAATCTGCGTATATCTCTTGATTATCTGACACCATCCCTGTTATAGAATAGCTAACACGCTAGAATTCCGAGCTAACTAGACCAGGGATATTCGAGATAACGGATTAATGGTCAAAAAGGCTCGTAGGTAATTGTTTAATAAAGATAAAATAATAAAGTGTGGTCAAATATCAAAGAGTTAAGGGATGACTTGCTAACTTGATATATTGTTGAGGTCTCTTCTCTGTTGCTTGATGATTCTTCAACCACCAGGGGAGAGGCCTAATATTTATACTAATGTTCCTGATACTTCGACTTCCTTAGTTAAGAAGTATCTTCTTAACAGTTCAGTTTGTCAGAACAAAGTGCGAACACTGTTTGATCTTGAAAGCTTGCCCAGCTCAACTCAGAGAATCTCCCTAACTGCTATTTCATCTGAGGGTATCCCCACTCTACCAGTAGACAGTCTTCGATCTCTTCGTCATGATAGACTATATATAAATATGCAGTCTAAATGCCTACATACCAATAGTAATATGGAATATGGAGTGATCAGTTCCGATATCCAGCTATCAAAGCATTATGCAGCAATATACATATGCCACTAGAAAATGAGAGGAGTAGTGTTCTCTAACCTTGTTCCAATCAGTTAAACATGTCTTGAAACGTCCTCTCATCCAGTGGTCTGAGTCCTCTTCCAGATGTCTCTAGAAAGCTCATAACTCCGCCAGCATGGGTTCGGACATATTGTCATCCTATGAAGCCATATACCCCACACTTAACGATTACGTAAGCTATTCCTACTAGGGTAATAATCCCCATCCACTATGTCTGAGAAGTGAATCAATACTTGATTTCAAAAGAGCTAGCCTAGCCCAATTGTAACAGTGAAATGTTTTTGGCGTGCTCGGCAAATGAGAGCACCGATACCCAATTATCCTCCTGGTATAAACAATAACTGCCTAAGTACTTCTCCAGTGCCTGATTAACCCATTTAGTTTGCCCATCAGGTCCTCGATGGAACCCAGTGAAGACATTCTATCTGACATGTAATAGTTGCATTAGGCTCATCCAAAACTTGGATGTAAACTGGTTATCTCCATCGGAAATAATTGTTTTTGGGAGCCCATGAAGGCTACAGATTTCCTTCAGAAATATTAGGGCCAGCTCCTTGGTGTGCTCTTCGGTCTTGAGTTGCATGAAATGTGCCATTTTTGAGACTCTGTCCACAATGACACATATCATTGTAAACTCTTCTGATTTGGGTAGTAGCCCCACAATGAAGTCCATGGATATGGAGGTCGATGGTCCCATAGCAACATGAATAGGCTCCGAGAGCCCATTCTTCGTATGCCGGATGACCTTATTATTTTGACATAAGTCGCATGAACGCATATACTCTGCAATCTGCTCATCCATCATTGGCTAATAGAAGCTTGCCCTCCCCCTTCGTCTAGTCTTGTAGGTTCCGAAGTGTCCAGCCATCTGTGAGTCATGTTCAGCCTCCATGATTATTTACTTCAAGGCCTCAACCTTGGGAATATACCACCTGTTTTTATAACTGAGTAAATTTTGATGATATTTAGACTCTATTACCCTAGTGGGAATAGCTTACCTAATATCTAAGAGCAAGATATATCACTTTATAGGATGACCATATATTTGAACCTATGCTTCCGATGTTATGAGCTTCTGAGGCATCTGGAAGACGACTCGGAATACTAGATAAGCGCACGTTTCATGACATGTTTAACTGATTGGAACGATATTTAGATAATACTACTCCTCTTATTTTATAGTTGTATATGCATTAGCTGCATAATGCTTTAATAGCTGAATATTGGAACTGATAACTCCATATTCCATATTACTACTGGTATGTAGGCATTTGGACCGCATATTCATTTATAGTCTATCATGACAAAGAGATCGAAGACTGTTTACTGGTGGAGTGGGGAGACCCTCAGATGAAATAGCAGTTTGGGAGATTCTCTGAGTTGAGCTGGGCAAGTTTTCAGAGTCAAATGGTGTTCGCACTTGGTTCTGATGACCTGAAGTGATAAGAACATACTTCTTAACTAAAGAAGTTGAAGTAGCATGAACATTAGTATAAATAGTAGGCCTCTCCGCCAGTGGTTGACGAATCATCCAGCAATGAAGAAACCCTAACAATATATCTTGTTAATCGAGTTGTATTCTAACTCATTGATATTTGACATTGCTTTATATCTGTATCTTTACCAAACAATTATCTGTGAGCCTTCCTAACTATTAATCCATTGTCTTGAATATCCTCGGCCTAGTTAGCTTGGAATTCTACTGTCTTAGCAATCCTGTAAGAGACAACATTGAGCTGAGTGGGGTACTCATGAAAGGTCTGAATAGTTGACCGGTCTCCATTGTTTTTACATTTTTCTACCTAACTAAAGCACCAGACACCAAGTTCTGATAATACATGATCCTCAAGAGAACTTATTGAGTGAACCTTTGAGGCTTAACAATATTAAGATTAACAGGTTGATTCTACTTTAAATTATCTTTTATCATCTTTCATCCTTGCTTCTACTCTGAGTCTTCAGTTCAGTTGCAATCTTTGCATCTGTTTTCCCAAAAAGTAACCCCGTTATATAGTCGTTGGTATTTTTTACCAATATAGCAATGATTTCACCTCTGCAAACAATCTCAAAAATCCCTCAAGCCAACCTCTTATTAGTTGAATGAGATTTCTATCTTACTAGTAAGCCCAACACATGATATATGTAAAGCTAAAAGGCACAATCGTTTTCAAATCCTACCATATGACTTGGTATTGCTTCAGATTTATAGGCTGTGCGGAGCAATTGTGAATACTATTGCACATCAGGTCTGTATACAATGCCCACATGTTCTTGTATTATCTTTTTAGTCAGAGTCCTTCTCTTGCCTCAAACCCTCTTATCCTGTGGTTATCCTCACTTCTACTTCCCTATCGTAGGCATTATAAATCCAGTTCACAGCTCTATATACATTTGATAACTATATCAGCCTTGAATATTCCTTATCTACAAGCTCTCTCAATCATTGTAGATCGGTAGAAATCAGCATACTGCAACCCCAGAGTCAAGAAACTCTTTCTTTTGAGAAACAAGTTGGCTAAGTGATTCAACTGCTTAGTTCATTGAGAATTTGTCCTCCATGTGCGAATTATCATTCTCTCCAAGTCAATAACACACTTACCTTCAAATCACTTTGATCGAATCTATCTGAAGGTGGAGAGATAGTAGAATTCGCATCTCCAAGGGTGGTGAAGGGGAGTTCTGGTGAGATTGCCATGCACGGATGTCAAGAACCAGACACCAACTTTGGCCATGTCATCCAACCAAGGGATATTGTGAATGTATTCAACAATACCCCTAATCCTAATTATGTAAAGCATCCCATCTTGAATCACCCACAGGTGTCCATTTTGGGTAACCGGCACCATACTCCAACAATTCCTCTAATAAGCCTTACTCTTTATTGTAAAAGAAATATAACCCGGGCCTACAGTCAGTAAAACTTCCAATTAACCACTAAGTTTGTAAATGTTCTATTGCAAATATTGTAATTTTGTAGCAAAAACCTTGCTTAGCTATATTGACCTGGCTGAACATAATTAATAAACACAGCTGGCCAAATTTTCAGGAAATTGAATTATTTGCCAGAAACACGCAGAAAATATTCATGTTTAATCGGAGATGCCAGGCTTTAGACACTAGCTAGATCCCGTCCACGACAATGAATATGAAACTCAAAAAATAAGATCACTTTGTGGTAAAAGTTATTACACAAGCTTTGCGATCTAGGGTTGGTCCTTTCTTAGACCAGAAGTCCTCCTCTTCAAGGAGTACCTCTCTGTCTACTCCTCTCACAATGCCTCAAACTTTCGCAGCCGACCCTTACCCCCGACAAAGATTGATAGCTTGAGGAGCGCTCCCACCAGGATGTGGATCTTATCCCCCATCTCATTGAATTGGGACGAAGGTCTTACGAATTCTTTGGTCATGATTTTCAAGTCTTGATTCAATCCGCTTTGTTCCATTTCTTTTTTTTTGCTGGTGTGTAGGATAGATCATGAATCTGATACTTATATGATACTACGGAAACCGACACGTCTCCAGGCTTTTCCTTAAAGAAAAGAAAGAAAAAATACCTTCCGATCACCACAAACCCAACCTAGACATTGTTTATTTGCCCTAAGCCTCTAATATACAATACACCGCTAGCACCTTAGACATCCTATTCATACTGGTGGAACTATTTCGTTCCTAGGACGCATGCGATTTGGCACCCGCCTCCGACACCAGACATAAAAATAAGTAAGAAATATGTGCCCAATATCCCACCCCCACCCCGCTCTCAATTTCTTACTTCCAAAAGTTTCCCGCCCTAGAGACTTCAAAAATTCTTAATTCTCAGAACAGGAAATACGAGGGCCCTTGAAAATTCCCCTAACTAATAATCTTAGAATAATAATACACAAATTTCGGTTTGACCTCGCTCGAAAACGTACCCAATGCCATCACAGACAATACCCTCATCCACCATGCTCCTCAGTCTTCGAGATCCACATCGGAGTTTGAGTCTTCCTTATAATTGATATTATCTTTTTTCACGTCTCTCATGCTTTTTCGGGTGCCCGGTCTCGGTTGCTTCCGTACTTTCTCTGGCAGTCGCTTCTCCTTGGCTTTTGGTACCAAATCTACCTTTAGTGCCTCGACAACTGGTGGATTTTTCTGACTACTGCTAGTTGTTGAAGTGGTGGAAGGGGGGGTGTCGGGGCTCCCGGTATGGCTTGGTGGAGCGGGGACTCGATCGTCTCCGGTGGGTCTGGGAGTAAAAAATGAAAATAACGTTTGCTGCTGCGACTTCTTTACTGGCTGGGTCGCGGCCTTCGTTCTTGAGGCCGAAACTGAGGCTACGGAAGGCGATCGCTCGTTCCCTTTCCCAATAGGCCTTGCTGATTTCCCGTGGCCGCCTACCCCTCTGTTCTCCCACCATTTGGGGCCGCCTTCTTTGGGCCCGGTTGTGTGCGACGCGGGCTTTATGCTCTTTCCCACCGGCCCGCCGCTATCTTGAGACCTAGACCTCATCAAACTAAGATCCTGTACTCGAATACAGTCCTCCTCCTCAGGGTCACTTATAGTCCGATTCGTTGACCTTAGAGAATATCCCTCATCTGCGGCTTTCTCTTTCGCCTCTTGTGGTTTGGGTACCGGGGTTGACCCTCTGGACTCGCTTCTTGTCCTTTTTGACCCTGCCCTCCGTCGCAGGCTTCTCCTCCTCTCAGTGGTTCTTTCTGCAGGGGTTGTTGAGGCTGTTGGTGAGGAGACGACGGCATCACCAGTGACCGCCGCGTCAACACCAAATGAACCAAGAGCGTGCTCAAACGGTTCAATAAGTCGCTGGATGAGAATCTCCCGATTATCCCAGCATGTTCGACACTTGATGTCGCGATCTGTGCCAAAATCAAGGCAAGATCTATCGTGACCACATTCAGAAAGTTGTGGAGCTTGAGTCTCCCCACCTCTTGATCTAAGCCCCGGTGTCATGGCCACCCAAACGACCGGAATTATAGGTGTATGGAGGAGTTATATAACTTCTGATTTATTTATTTTCTCTCCCCGTAGTATCTCTGCCGCCCGTGGATGCTGCTGAGCGGTCGCCTCCCATCAATCACTGTATCGTCGTCTTCCGGGACCAGGCTAAAATCATGAAACTCACCGTATGGAAGAAAATTTAAGTCGATGAGAAGCTATCCAGATGGCGTGGCTTTCAGAAACACGCTAGAGTTCTCTAGTTAGATATAGAACCCCGCAACGGGAAGCACAGGCTCTTACATTACTATAGGATTCTCTACCACTGCTCTTTCGAGAATGATGTCGAGGATGGCGGAGGAGAAAGAGGACGGCCGGGATTTTAGATGTTCAGGGAGGAAGGCAAGAAAAGAGTTGTCTTGTCAAGGTTCTCCAACCACCGAATTTATAGTAAATCTCGTGAGTCTTCACTCCCACAAGAAAATCTACGCAGCGATGGATAATTGGACGCGTCGACGCTCTTAATTCTTCACATCCTAGAAATATGAAATATCATTGGAAGCTTCATATCGCATTCAAACAGACATGCGGAGAGTTTCGTCGAGTTCTGGTTACGACACAGCTGTGCCCCAGTCAATAGAATTGTCTCACCGACTTTGCCAACTCCTTCGGAACGCACAGTCCACAAAGCGGTGGTAATGGGTGCTCAGAGCGAATGTCTGGTAAAATAGCAATCAGCGGCGATGCAATTGCAGGGTGCCACGGCAATTGACCCTCTATTCAGACACCTTTTCCCACTAGCGGGGTCTTGAATGGGCAGAATTAGGGTTAGGTTTGGATTAGCCTCACGACGATCTTTTCTTTCCGCCTCTTTCCCTTGGTACCCCCCACCAAACAACTTATGAAATCTATTCCATTACTAGAGTATACATTTTAGGGAAATAGTTGTTAGCTGTGAGGATAAATAGCAGGCGCCTATTTCTCCTCATCCCGTGCGAGTTTCTCCTCCACCGAAGCCACCTTATCCTGCATAGTTTGTTGTTTATCGGTCCTGTGATAGACCATCAGCAAAGCCTACACGACGCAAAGAAGAGATATTGAGTTAACCTGCTTCCTATACGGATATCAGTGTGCACCCGCGAGATACCCTGAGCATGGAGCATAGAATGGGCTTGGCCAATCACCCGGGTAACATCCTCCCAGGAGCCCTCTACAATACGAAATCCGAATTAGCTCACGAGCCACGAGAAACTGCGAACATGATTGTCGAGAACCATCTCTAACAACTAACCGACAGTCGTCCCCGCGCTGTGCATATGATAATTCAGCCCACTCTTCTTCAAAAGTCGTTGAACATCTGCGACATGTTTCGAAACCGAAGTATCACCAGTCCCAATCTTTGATGTCCTCATCAGTAGCCGCATGCGCTCCCCTAGAAATCCGCGGAAGAAAACCCACTGGAATCAAACAGAAATCAGCATAAACAGCGATGGGAGTCCCAATGGCCAGTGGTTCCTGATCCGAAGAGCTCGCCATGTTGGCCGCTGGACTATGCGTGCGGTTGTTGTTAGGCGAAAACCAGCTCGGTAGGGGTGGGGGATGGGGGAAATGTTGAGATGAGATGAGATGTGATAAACACGGTGCCCCTGTTCTAGAGCTAGGGTGCGGGGTCAACTGGGGTTAAATTCTGGTTTTCCAACGGGTTATCATACCTCACGCACTCAGATTGCGATAAGCTAAATTTTCACTGATCCACCTCCTAGAAACAGCCAGGAGAAAAGGAAGCCAATATGACAATTTATTTGGCTAGCCACTCTCCACCCTTTATAATATCATCATTACATCTATAGCACCGACAATTCGCTCCGCATCCTACCGTATCTCCGGCGCTTCCTCACATGAACGACACCCCCGTCAAGCCGGAAATCCGGGGAATTTAGCACCCTGCACCCCCCTTGCAAAAACAACCGTGAACTTGCGATTTACGAACGCCATTTCAACACAGTTACCACTATCCATCACTCTTACCACTATCCATCACTCGAAGAGCGGTGCTTTGCCATCAATGTATCGCGGAGTATATATCCAGGTTTGATTATGGTCGAGTTGATTTTTTTGCCGGAAACCCACACACTGCCCCCCCCAAAACATTGCGCCTTAGATGTCCGTGCTGTGCCTCCTACCTTTTTGTGGCCGATGTGGATTTTGCTTTCAAGGTGGCGCACTTGTCTAACCGATCCCTCGCCGCATGGGCCGTCGACCCGAATGCCAGGCCTAGGGATAAGAGTCCGGCCATTGTTGGCCTACCCTCCCTGGAGGGGCTGGAAATAAGGCGAGGCGATGGACCTGATTTCGAATTACGGTGCTCCACGATACCTCTACACCCATTGCAGAAATCTACCCAAGCCCCACTTGAACTATGTATCCCACATAAAGCACCTCTACACTTAGTGCTGGGGCTCGGATATACACAGACAGCCTTTACAATATGATTTTGATCCCCGTGCTCAGGTACGGTCCCTCAGGGTACCTGTACTGTACTCGAGTACGGGCAGCTCGACCAGCCTGGACACTTCCAGCCAAGTAACGTAGGCTAAAGCTAGATCACCCATATAAGTATCGCACGGATAGGTTACGGAAATCACCTCCGCCCTCCACTATTGGAAGGACGATTTTTGCAAAGAAAAAACTTGTTGCTACCGTAAGGGGTATGGTGAGGGACTTCCGTCGAGGGAACAAGCAGGCATCTATTCCGGCTTAGTCATAATATATTAATTTGCAATGAGGGCCTCAACCAATGTTATTATCCATTAATAGCTTTCTCAAAAGAAATTAACGGGAACCAACATGTCCCACGCCATTCCCCTGCCCCCACCAAAATTTTAACCCGCTAGCCCAATATCTCCATGAAAACTTAGGGTATTCACATTTTCTCTCTATTAACGTGTAGAGGATCATCCACTCCATTGTCTAATAGCTCCGTAATTCTCATTGCAGTGATAATCGAAAACCCCTTGATGCTTGAACAATATTTTCTTGGCAAAGTACTCCGGCCACAGACGTCCCTCCACCATTCTACAGAGATAATGCGCATCGGCACTACCCTCGGACCTGAGCACATATGAGATTGTGGTTAAAGGTAGATCGAAGATTCTTAACAATAAGCATATTGAGTAAGAACCTAACACTCCCACTCTTGTAAATATCCGAAAAATCCCGCGAGAAACCGACTCAGAATAGGTCACCGAGTACCCGGGGGTCATTAAAAACAGGAAAACTATTTCTGCTGATCCCATACAATTCCCTATAGGGACAAGGGTTATGTTTTCCGGTTTCTGATGATCCCCCCGAGTACTGTGGCCCTTGCAGGGAATATCAGAATAATTTGTGTCAACCACAGAACTGGGCAGCGGGACCCTGACGTCATACCAGTCAGAACGCAAGAGACCTTAACGCTCTGCCGAAGGGAGACAGCGAACAGCACGAGTGCACCAGGAATCTAGTGGCAAACCTCAGGTTCGGTGAGAGTGTTCCTGTCGCAGCTGTTAGTCTACGGTATCTCTTTCTGGCATGGTGGGTCCTGACCGCAAAAATCTCGCGAAACCTGAGAAAAGGGGAAAGATAACGAGATTTGGGAGCGAGAAAGACCAAATCATATTGTGACGAAATTCCTTTGCTCGACAATGTAAATCTTTCTCCCTGGCATGTAGCGGAAATCTTTCCGGGACCTAGATTGTTGCGTATACTGAGCACTGTACCGGCAGACTATGTCTTGTCCAAGTTAATTATGTGAGAGCTGAGTCCTGCTCGCCTTGCCGAGGGCGAAGAGAAATTGCGTTGATCCTTTCGGAGCTCCACAGGGATACCAATAGGTGGGTTGAGGAGTTTAGCTGAGAGCTGGACATGCTTATGTCCATACGTTCTTCTAGAGTGCTCGAGTAAGAGTGAGCGATATTGTAGCTCGATCGCGAGTAGAATGGTGTGGCCACTGCTTTTTCCAATTTTACGTTAGCCACCCAATCCCATTGCGCAAAATCATGCCCGACGGGTAGGTAGTGAAAACCCGGGGGGTTAACTCGAGGGATGTGGCGGAGGGGGAGAAGGACGGCGGATACAACTTCTGTGGCACAGTCTCTTCGCTATCAAGAGGACATGTTTTCACCGCTGAGACGAAAAGAACTTTGGCATTTATCTTTTCCATATTATATTTGTGCATCCTTACTGAAGTACTATTATATCCCCAATCACTGAGAAAATTTCGGCTTCATCCCCTTCCTTAGTAAGGTATGATAGCTTGAGGAGCATGCTGAGGCTTGTTTCCAACTGTTGTCGCCCGGGGAACCAGCTGATCCAGGGTTAACCCCTTCTTCCGATCAGGAATCCCCACCTCGCTCATCACGCCCGGGACGCTGTTACGGCCTTCGTTTTTCCTCCTTTCTTGTCGGTATTCGGACGATATTCCCGGGGCTCACTCGCCACAAAGTCCCCCCCGGAGCCGCGCTAGGATGTTGTTGACCATCATTACTCTTCTGGGAAACCGGCCAACGGAATCAACCTCAGTCAAATGCCTATCCTCCAAACTCCTAAATTCAACTTCCCTTCGACTGCGACCCGGAGTGGCAAATGGGCTGACGCGGACGCCCTCGATATAAGACCGTCTGGGCCAGGTGCACCTCCGCGCCTCGTGTATCCCTTTTCTTTTGATTAAAAAAAAATGGTAAAGTAACGGGATGGAAAGGGAAAAGGATTGATGTGAGTTAGCACCCTCCACTTCCCTCCTACTCCCTCGCTGCGAAAGGGATACGTCAGATACTGAGTAGATACTGAGTAATGGGAGAATAGCTGTTATGCCGTACGCAATGCCGAGAGAATGAGTGATCTTGGTTTGCTGCCCGGAATCCTTGGCCCTTTATCGAACATCGAACAATAGCTATATGCGTAAACTCCTACTCTCTCGTGACTTGATCTATTTAGGGAAATATTTTCTTGCACTGTCCGCTGACAGTTTTGTGAATTATCGTGCAGTAGCTAGCCGCATGGAAAGAAATAAATTTGTCTGGTGGTCGTCCATCAATTCCTTGGGTCAGGCGGCGCGGCTATTCTCCAATAGCTAGGTATTTCGAGATGCCCCCCCTTCTAATTCCCAACTCCCCCATACCCTGCTCAAGTATGGGATGGAGAGAAGGAGGCCAAGAATAGGAGGGGAAAAGGATCACCCCGCGGTGTTTGGCAAACTCCCGGTCATACATTCCGAGGCCGGTACTGTAGTCAGCAGCAATGAGAGGGGGGCTAAATAAATAGTCTTCTGGGCTGGCTGCATTCACCATCCCTACAGGAAACAAAAGAAGAAAAAGAAAAACCTCTCGCACCAGATCAGTTGGCCGATACAGGAAGAGTGAAGTCTCCTGACCTTTCAGGAGAAAGTTTATTTTTGAAGAAAGAGCGAGAAAAAGAATGCAACCCAATAAGAAAAATCCTATAACACCAGCCTCCCCTCCACTTCATAAAAAACTCCGGCGCTAGCAATCAATCCCAGCACCTGTGCTCACACCCGAAAACTCCTTAAATGCAGCAGAATGATACCTGCTTGCTCGAGTACGTACTAAAAGACTGACCGATGCCTAGACGGATTAACACCGTTTGGGTCAGCTCAAGGGCATGTGATCAGATCGCGGAGCGGGGTTAGATAGAAGAAGGAGGGAGGGACAAAATACTGATAAAAGACAAGGCGGTAACAAACCTACACACCTTAAGAAAAACCATTTAGTTCTTAACATCCCATGATGATGATGAGTTCAACATCTCACTCTTCCTCCCGTCTCGCCATCTCACTTCTTTGCACCCTCCGTGCCTCCATTTCTCTTCCCCAGAATTCTAGAACTGCCTCTTTCTTCCTATCTCTGATGGCTCGTTTGATTTCGTCTCCAAGGTTCGAAAGGCCCTGGTACACTTCATGTTTTCTCTCTTCCCATTGCTGCTCTTCTTCTTGGTCCCCCTCGTCCTCCCAGGAGTCCTTCCTTCGGGCCATCTCGTCCTTTAGCGCGAAGGTCAGCTCCCTTGCCAGCGTCTCCATTCGGTCATAACGGCTCTTCCTTTCCTCTTTGCTTAATCGCCTCGGAGTTCTCTGGCCCGATGGCTTTTTGGGGGCTGACTGTGAGGCTGTTGAGGGCTTCCTAGAAAAGGCACTAGAAGGAGTTGGGGGAGGATCCATAGGAGACCAACATGGATCTTAGTTCGCGGGCAATTATTTGACAAAAGGAGCGGAAATGGCTTTAAATAATGCAGAGTTTGAGGTTTTGGTGTGGAAAGACGGACTCCTAAGATTTAGAGGGGTTGGGTTGGAAGTCTATCAGGTACAGTTATCCCACAAACCGCCCTACGGAGGAGGAAAGAGCGGTGGGGAGAAAGGAGGAGGAGGTAGGAGTGAAGGGTGGGTAACGGAGCAAGGCAAATGCGGGGTGAGTTGACGAGTTTCAAACGTGTTCAAACGCCAGAGTAGGACTTGGGCGGTTGTCCCCAAACTCTTATACCATCGATCGGAGTTTCGATGCCAGAAGATTCGAGAACCGATACCCAAAAATCGTACAGGCGAACCTCCCGATGTTTTCGGGGCCCTGAGGCACCTTCCCTAGGTCGTCAGCCACAACCTGGTTACCCCCATCCTTCCTGAATTTCGCCACTATCGTACTGATTGGACGGAATTTCCCCCCGGAACCGATCCATTTATTTTACTTAGGAAGTGTCTTTTCCTTATTCGCCACTTTAACCGGGCCATTTTCTCTCTATTTAGCTTCTTTAATTCACTCTTTTTCCCGTTCAGGATCTAGGGGGATTAATTTACTACTACGAAAGAGATTCTATTTAACAGGAGGGATACTTGGCAGATAGATAGAATACAAGAAGAAAAGCACAATGTCATGATATAAAGAAACAGCTATGCCGTCCCGGATCAACCTTCTGCTGCTGCAAGTAGCGAGTAGCTAACTCAAAAGCGCGGTCCTGAGAGCATAATTTAACCTGCCCGCATACATAAGTGCGTACAGGACTATCGCGCGGCCTAGGGTACTAGCAGATACCAAAGCAATGCGGAAAGCCTTTTCCCAATTGAACATCAGAATTAGTGGCAAATAACGCCTTGTGGAAGGTCCAGAATGGACAACTATTATGTAGGATGGGGGGCTGGGGCCTACGTATGAGCAATCCACTTTTCCAGCCGCGAAGCCCCCGGCGAAAGCTTGCGCAACTCATGCAGGAGACGATACCCCGTCTCTCTCCCCAGGCTCCCCAGGAAAAGAAAAAGATGTGGAAGGGACAGGGGAAGGGAAAGAAACGAAATTTTCAAAATTCCACACCTTATCCTAACACGAGTGAAAAAAGTCAGATCCCACTGCTAGAAAATGTATTCCCCAACGGCGAAGTAGGAATTTTGCCCCCGATCGGAAGGCTCGACCGGGGCAGCCCCGATCCTGAACCCCGAGTGAGGTTTCATGACTCTAGGAAATAGGTGGAATGGGAAGTACTGGGGCAGTGAAGCTTTGTTTTTCCTAGGAGGCATTACACTGTGGCGCCGTTATACTGCCGAGAATCCTCTGGTTTTCCCAGTTGGGTATGTGATCATCCATTATTTCTTTTCACAGCCCTGGCGGTGGTAAGCCTATTGAATACTAATAACGAATCAATAACTTTACGCTACAGTGCCGGCATTCCTCACCTCCTTTCCCTCTTGCAAGTTGCGATCGCCAGCGGTATATATCCCCCTTGAATGGACAGGTTTTTTTTATTGCGAGTGATCACATCCTACGCTTGTTGTCTACTCGTGCCTGGCCTGCCTCCCTGACAAGGCATGCTGCTATCTACGCTATTGGCTCCTACAAGGAGAGAAAAATTCTATAATATACCGGTAGGTCTATCCTTTGCCGCCGAACCTCAGGGGCGATAGATCAGATTGTCAGATTGGCCTAGAGCTGACACAAACTATCGACCCCTTAAGTTCCCATCATCACCATCACCAGCATCATCATCGTCACAAATAATTTTTCAGACGCACAAACAAAAGCAACGGCCAAGGACCGACCATGATCTGGCACGTATCATACTGGTGTACCGTATTCAATTCCCACTGGGTCACATTTCAATACCGTACCCACGATGGACCAGACTAAAATTATTTTTGCAACGCGGTATGTGGATCTTGGTGCGTCCATGCGGGGTCCTGAACGGAGGAGATTTCAAAAAGGTTCACCGCGCCTTCCACATATGACGCTCCCTCCCCCCAGGTGCTCCCCTCACGTCCTCCATTTCGTATCACCCATCATAAACGCAGACACCTCACACCCACTAATTGGCGTGCGATCTAGACCAACCTTCTAGTTTCACCGCCTCACTGTGCTGTTCTTTACTACTGCAATAGACCGAAATAAACTACGAGTCTCCAAGTAGACCATCCCCGTGGCAGCTCCCACGCTAACAACACTCCATCCCCCCTATCTTCTCCGGGGGCTAAATTCAGAAGAAGGAGCAAAAGGGAGGGTGAAGAAAAAGAACCCCCCGCCTCTGAAAACTAGGCTAGAACATTCGCCATCCCTGCGGTGCTTAATACAGTCGCCCAATGCCTTTATTTCGGCGGAAGGCGGGCTTGCGCCGAGAGGGGGGAATAAAATTGGAAAGCGTCCTATATGGGGGGGTAGGGAGAGTGAGGGATGGTGGGGGGCCTGCTGGTGGTGCTGGCACAGTAGTGGCAAAGCTTATCCTGACGTTTGGTATGGTTCTTTCGTGGGGTATAGATGTACTCGGGTGGGGGAGCCGATCCGTGGCCGCGATCGTATTGGCCAAACCGCCGTAGATACCCACTCGGCAAATAAAGGATCGTGGAGTGTTGGCGGAATTTCTTCCCTATTGCAATCACCAGCGCAGCTACATATCAGAAGCGACCATTCTTTGGGAATGCTCACGGGCCAACCCCGGTATCCGCGTACGAGTGGGATAACAGAGAGGGGGGCAGGGGCAGAACCAGTTCTTACAGAAATCAAATCGTTTGAATCAAGAGAGTAACCAATCCGGCCTTGCCTCCATTATCATTCAGTCAGGATAGGCACAGCAGCGAAATCTCAACATACCCAGTGCGATAGTACCCACCAAGTGACACCCTCTCATAACCTATCACGCTGCACTCCTCAGCTCCAAGCTGTAGTACTGTACCTATTTTCCAAGACCCTCAGTCACCAAGCACGAGCGGATACATAACTTGGAGGGGTAAGCTGCAGCCCGTAATCACCCGTGGTCTCCCTATACGACACGGGTAGTTGGGGCCTGAGAACACGCACTCAGAAATTAAACCGAATATGGCAGTCCGAAAAACTCGGGTTCAATAATACGTTGGTTACGGCAAAGCCACTGCGAGTAGAGGTGCATTCCCAGAACTGTAGCCACCTAGGATACTGGTTGATAAAAGTAGCATGGTGGATATATGTATAGTACCGTATAGTACGGTACGGTACGGAATCGGGTTTACTTGCTTAGGCGCAAATTAATGATTAGGCAGAGTGGCATTGGTATCTATGTTGCGACCACGGCTTTGGTCGTCAGATCGTCCCAATCGTCAATTTGCGCTCAGGTAGGGTAGACTACTGGCAGGTTGGGGTTCGGAAGGACCGCCGTTGCCACAGGGGGCTTGCGCGTCTGCTTGGGACAAGAGGAGGGTGGGCTGCCGATTGATGAATATGATTAGATAAGCAATAAATTTTGGGCAGATGTTAGCTACGGTATCATATCATACTAGTCCAAACTCGTGGGGCTTTCTTACACTCTACTTGAGCAACGTTCTGGTTAAACTACTGCCGGATTATAGATCTTTCAACGAATGGCAGCAGAAGTTAGGATGTAATTTGGTTCACGAGAGGCCACTGGTAAAAGCATTCGGAATGCCGGAGAAATGGGGGATACCCGTGGCAAAGGTTCTCTAACTTTTGTTGAACGCAAGGTAAATTGGGTGCCTAAATGCTAGTCCTTGGTGAGGGACCGAATTGGTAATAAAGGGTTCCACAGTATAATACCTCCCTTTTTGTTTCTATTTGGCTAATAAAAGTCTGCTCGAGTAGGGAAGTGACAGGCAGTCCAAGCTCGAAGCTCGGCGTTTCACACCTCTGGTAGGGCGCGATACGTACCACATAGCAGGTACTCGGGCAAGGTATCATATTTATAGCATGCGGAGCACGCCCCCAGCGAATTACGGATATATCATGAAAAATATGCCATAGAAGGGGAAATACCGTGGCATCTGTGGCACGACGTGCGGGGCCTTTCTTTCTTTTCTTTCTTTTCTTTTTCTTTTTCAGTCGTTCATTTATTTTTTTACAATTTATTTTTCCCCTCGCCTCTCTCCAAAGTGTAGACGAGACGATTGTTTGGATATAGGAGGAAAAAATATACGCAACTATTTCTGACGCCTGTGCAAAGCCGCATAAAACCTAGGTGGGTGCTAATCAAGTAAAGTGTGATATTATGAGGGTGATTGGTTCCCGTTGTAGAAATGGTTTAGTGAGGACTATGCTTATCTGGAACGGCTCTTAGGTGTGAGCTTAGAGGTAAGGTTGGAAGGGCTCACTGCTTATTTTAGTCTTGCCCGCAAGGGAAAATTGCTACAGTGAGAAGTCTTTTAACTGTGAAACCATCCTCAATTCTACAAAGACTCGATGTGCGCCAAGCCTTCTGCACCCCCCAAAAGCCAGTAGCGTGCATGGCGTGCGGTTTCTAGTAACAATGCTCAGCTTCCGCTAGTATGCTTTCTCCAATCCGCCCACACTCAACCCAGACCCCCTGAATAAACTAAGAAGGCTGCCTCTCCGAACAACCCTAAATCGCTGTTGTCATAATCTCTACAACTTTTGGTCACAGGTGCGTGGCTCAAAGCTCTCGGGATCCCTGCTCGTGTCTAGTAACCAGGTGCACAATGAGTTTTTCAAGTATGTCCTGTATTCTACCTCAATTTAATGAGAGCGATTAAACGGCCAACGATTCTAGGCAATATCGATTTACGAGCGCGTTGAGATATCTCATCATCCCGGAGTCTCCCTTTGCCCACCGCAATTTTTTCCCTCTCGCAGAATTCTGCCCATGATTGGGTCGGGGCGTAGCGGGCATATATGATCCCCCGAGCCCGGTAGGAAAAATTTGCCTTTCCCCAGGACAGTAGTGTTCGAGTAATACTGTACGCTACCATATTATCAATGATACTCTCCCGCGAATCATAGCCTTAATGCATGATACCGGAAAGCTGTGTCTCGAACTATGAAATTTGGTGCCGGAAAATAGCGTCTTTACTACCGGAATCCATGCTACGGAAAGTACTGACAAGTTAGGTCCCCTTACAATAAGCGGATCCCATATCGCCAGCCCGCAGATATTGCAAGACGGTTTGGAAAAGGGCTTAAGGATGAGGCTTGGTAGCATATGGGGAGGATCGTGTGCTGTGTGAGCTACCAAGGGGCCAAGTTAGATCCACAGGATTCTTATTTAGCGATTCCGGGGATAATCTTGTACTGTATCTAAAAAACTAAATCTGGTTTTCTTTTCCACTTCTCTAGTCCATGTGCAACCCCTCTACATGTCGATTGAGATCAAGGTGCCTTCTTACATTGGCCTGGTTAATAGCCTCTAGTACACTCACGGTAGACTACCGAACTGTATCACAACGAATGGTACTATATACTCAGTAGAATTACCACTCCAACACCAAACTTTGACGAGTGATTCTCCGTGACCGTATTATCAACCAATAGAGGAAATAGTGGTCATAATTAAGTCACCTGCTTGGAGATAACAGCAGTCGGCTGTGGCGATTCGTAAAAACAGACCAAAGCCGAGTTCAGGTTTTTTTCGCACATACTGTACTTTGTTTGTGTCCTAGATACGGCATGCGAAGAGTATTGCCGGGAATTTACCCTGCTGACCCAGTCAGCCCAGCGGTCAACTTCGGACCCTGAACCATCCAAAGTGCTGATAGGAGACCATTCTTCAGCATATTTGAGGGCTCTTGGAATTACTACTTAGGTCAGTTTGCCCTAGAAACGGAACTTTATTTCGACGGACTTCTCAATGGGACAGGTTACGGGGAAGGTACAAGTAGCAGCGGTGCTGTGCTTAACGGTCGTGATGAGTATCAAAATCATGATGTCTATCTTAGAATCTGGTACGAGACAAGCAGAAGAACTTTCCAGCCTATACTCTCACGAAGGACTCTGGTGCGCTGCTTTGAGTTTAGGCGATCTGTTGGTTTTCCGACAGAGTCATTCATGAGGCTCCAAAAAAGGCACCACCTTTCCTCAGTTCCAAAGGGACTCGAGTGGCCGACTAACTCCACTATCCAAATCTACAATATCGTGCGCAGTGAGGTAGAAAAGTCTCAATCTTTTGTTGGAAATTAACCCCTTTAGGCTGCTCACCATATATTTTCCATTCCCACTGGATGGGAAACGCGACTACGATTAGCTATAAGCCTAAAACGAACGATGGCTTCACAGTGTTCCACCACTATTAGCTTCTTACCACCTAACACCCTGACCCTGCATATCTGGTGCGACATCACCAAACACCGATTCACCAACGATGAAACACAAACACCAGCAAGAGCCGAACATCCATCCTCACCCTCGGTGACCGACACTATCCTCGGCAGGTGGCATAAACACTACCCTCGGCCACGATACTTCTACCTCGGATATGAATCGGCACAACGCAAAAGAAGGGCGACCTAGGGACGGAAAGTGGGAGAGAAATCTGGCACGCTCTGGAAGTGTGCCGGGAGGAAGGTTTTCACTTGAGAAGGATATAAGATAGCCTGTTCTTCCCTTTGTTTGTTCGTTATCAGTTGATCATCGCATTTCCGCTCACAGTCCTACGGTTATCTCTTGTCTCGTCAAAGTCATTCATTATTGTATACGATCCCTTTATTCTTTGGTCCATCTCTTATATCTTTTGTCTGTCAGCTTTATTCGTACCAATAAAAGTGTTCGCATCGTTCGTCAAACAAAGGATTAGATCCACTGCACCCTACCACCTATCAATGAAATATAAGGAGATACTTTAAGACGTTTGTCACTTTAAAGCCTTCTGATTGGCCGAGAGCCTGATTTGGTTTTTTTGAGGGTTAGGTATTGGCCAAATCCCAGGGTCCTGATTGGTTGAGATATTAACAGGTATCATAGGTCAAAAATGATATCACATTTTGGGAAGGGGTAATGATATCATAGATGGTTTGAATATGATAGTTTAATACATTGAATCAAGGTCAATGATATCATATATGACTTGAATATCATACTAAGATATCTTGAATAGAAGTTCATGATATGATAGAAGACTCAGATATAATAGTATGATATGATACATTGAATCGGGATTAATTAAATTTTAGATTATGATGACTCAGATATGATAATACGATACTTTGAATAAAAGTCAATTATATCATACCATATATTGTTCAAATACTATCAACAATCTATCTCCTAAACTGCTAAGACATTCAGCCCCATTTAAAATGTTAAACACTAGCCTACTTGAGTACCCGAGAATAAATCTAGGCACTCCATGAGTGTACTATGTATCATGGACTCGGACATACTGAGGAATACAGATCTCCCAGAATTCTGAGTACTATGTCTCTACTTCCCAACAAGGCTTCTATTATTACTGTTACTCAAATAGCTTCGTGTTCAACTTTTTAAATAGGGCTGAATGTCTCAGCAGTTTGGGGGATACGTAGATAGTTTAAGACATTTGTTACTTTAAAGTCTTGTCATTGGCCGAGTTTCAGACTTGCTTTTAAGGGTTTGGTATTAGTCAAATTCTACTGTTCTCATTGGTTGAATGGTTAAAACATAGTTGAAATATGATATCACTTTTGAAAGAGATTAATGATATCATACTTTACAAATATGTTAGTACTAGCATAGGATAATGCTTTCAGTAGTAGTTAAAAATATGATATCACTTTTGACAAAGGTTAATAATATCATATACAATGTCATATGTGTTTTCCTATCTGATGTTCAAGATTTTACAATTGTTTATGCATCTCTTATATACTATTCTTGGTTATGATATTTCTCATAATTATCTCATACAGTCTTTGTTTCATGCACATTGTTTGGGATTAACATGACAGGCTTTCAGGGTCAAACATATTTGCACTTATCTTTTCTTACATTGTTTCGCTATATTTCTCTCACATATATGGATATGCACTTTTCTTTATGAAAGATGATATCATATCACCTATCTAAATGCTTAGAAGAATTAGGAACCAGAACTTCTGCCACTCTGCTCTCCTACTATCCTACCTTCTCACTTTGCATCACTCAAAATTCTCTATCATACTTGCTAGCTATCATTCCCTTAGAATTAATTGTCCCTTTGACGTTCATATTTTGAATAACAGATATGTCAATACTATCAAGTACCATACCTTTATTAAAGAATTATCATATGATATACAATATATTAGCTTACAAGCTGTTCGATCTGTAATCTATAAGCAGAGGGTATGAAATATTTGTTACTTGAGAGACTTCTCATTCTCGAAGTTGGAGATTTACAGTCTTCAACTTAAGCGTTTGATATCAGCCAAACCGTATGTCTTAAATTAGTTGTGAGAGTCAATTGTGAGTTAAAAGTATTATTATTTTTGCAAGTAATCAATGATATTGTATATGACATCACCTCTTACAAATAGTCTAATACAATAATAGTAGGACATCTTATCATACAAATCGGTTACTACTATTATTGTACAATTCTTTCATTCATAGTTAATAATATCCTATATAACATTATAATATCCTACAAATATGTTGATAATTTAAGATGACAATTTTTCAATAATGGTTACTAATATCCAGGATAATCTTCTATCTTACAAACAGTTCAATACTATTATAGTAGGATGCTTTATTAGCAAAAAAGTATACTATAAGAGATAGAGTACTGTTACATCGGAATACTACTAACTGTCTGTATCCCCGGTCCAGTGCAGCTAGTCGGCCCTCAAACCTGTTTTGCATCTGATGGGTCCTGCAGTACACTACAACATTTGTTTGCATCAGGCTCTGTCAAATACAACCCTTCTACCTCACCATACCTCCAAAGCTAGGGACACTGCTCACTTTACTGCAGAATTCCACTGCAACATGATTGCATATCAGGATTAGAGTACGTTACGGGGCCGACGGGGCCCCAAAAAACGCGGGCCCCCGGCCCTTGTCCCCGCCCCACCTCACTCAACGGCCTGGGGCGAGGTGTCGTTTTCGGCATTTCCCTACTCCTGTCCCAGTTCAGGCCCCCGCCCCACCCATACCCGAGACGGGTTCCCGTTAAAATTAGATGGTAACAGAGGGGGCTCCGTCCAGGGAATAAGTACGGGCAGACCCCGGATGGGGGCGGGGTAGGAATTACCCGAAATATACCGCCCCGGCCCTGTGTAAGGGCGGGGTCTGGCGAGTGAAAACCCGCCCTGCTCTGTCCCATAACGAGCACTAATCAGGATACACCACTCCCTCATACTGTCTTTTGAGTACCACTAATCCACTTAGCTTTCTATACCATATCCTGTAATCATTTTCTTGGCTTTTTCAGAGTTTGCGTAAGGGGAATTTCTTGCTAAAGAAAATAAGATGAGTGCTGGTGCCAGATGAGAAAACCATCATACTCTTAATCTTAATTTTGCGCTAAAGATACAACAGGGAGGGAATTCTATTTTGAGAACTTGATTTGTCAGAAAGCCAAAATATCAGCTCACCGTAGTTTAAAAGTGAGTAATAGCCATAATATTCTTGAGTCTAGCCTAGCTCATGCTGGTTTCTCAGCAGTTAGCCTCAAATGAGACCTAACCAAATCTTCATTAATCACAATACTGAACATTCACACCATTTGATACTAGCTACAATCCTCCACCACAACTACTCTACTGATCCTTAATGGAATATATGACGCTTTCTAGACTTAACACCAGATATATATGCATACTATAGGATCCATCCTTATAGGAGTATTATTCATGAGGTTACAGAAGGAGGTGATCTCTGTACTCTATGATAGATTTCTTTACAACCAGGAGACTGATTTTGAATCTGAAACTTGGATGTTATTGGGCTCAATGCCAGATACCTGCCAGGATAAAGTATGTCTCAGTCACATTAATGCTGATGAATCTACTGACACTTCTGAAAGTTGTCTTTACAATAGATAGTACTCTAATAATTAGTGAACTCAATGGCTGATTTCTCTCCGACTGCAAACCTGATTCTGGATTTGTACTTACAGATTATAGTACTCAGTCCCAATTAAATGGTTACATGAGAAACATTTCTGTCACATTAATACTCATGAAATGGCTGATCATTGTGGAGAGGCTTTTACAATAAATACCCTGATACTCCATGAACTGGAGGACTGATTTCTCTACAACTACTTGACCGAATTTGCATCAGTACCTGGAATATCATTACCCCTGGAACCTACTATGCAATAGAATAAACTACTTCTGTGGTATATCGCAGCTCATTCATAGGCTGATTCCTCTAAAAGTAGTCTTTACAATATATACTCTGGCAATCACTGAACTCAATAACTGATTCCTCCACAACAGGTCCACTGATTCGAGATCTAATACTTGGTGATTATTGTACTTGATGCTAGCTACAAGCAGGTATAAAGTACATCTCAAGATAGTGATTCTCCATAGAGATATAGTGTCTCAGGTGATACACAGTCAGAAGCCTTCAATGAACTCAGAGTCTTGGTCTTTCTATGTGAATTGACCTGTACTAAATTAGAACAATAGAAGACTACTAGAACCCAATTTAATAGTTTGACGGTATAAAATCTATTGTGACCAAGGTGACTAAGAGTAGGAAGTGGTAGAGAAGAGACTCTGAGCTTATTTCAACTAGATGAGTAGTGCAAGTGAGTAATGTATATCCAGAGGATTAGGCACTCCGTTGGGTTGGATATAAGGCTTTAAAACTATATTGTAGTATGTACTAAATATTACTGAATGGGTCATATAGTATTTGGTGAATAGGGGCTCTGTTGGAATGTGGCTAGTGAGAAGTATGATAGGATACTTCCATCTGAATAGGCAGAGGATAAATAGTTGAATCCTGATTGGCAATAAACACTTTAGTATAGTGTCCTGTGTGTCAAATGCACAGGATAGTGACAAGGTAGTGTATTATTTTTGAAAATTTAGGGAACTCTACTACTAATAGAAAGTTTTACAATAATTCAGAGGAAAAGAGTATCTCATATGGATAGTTTATTATGAACAACTCATAGAACTCTAAATAAATTTAAGGAAGTAAACTTCTTTCTTACTAATCATAGAATAAGGATTGAATGAGCCAAAAATGCTATCATAGTCTGGCTGACAAAAATGTTCCATAGTATGAGTCTGGCAAATTCAGTATTCCCAACCGTTCCAAGTCAGACCAATAGTAGATTGGCCTAAAGGCAATAGGCCAGGCCAAGGCTGACCTCTCCTGAAGGTAGCCTAGGCCAATATAGAGCGAATTTAATTACACTGTAAAAGCCAATTAGACCTAATACGTACATAGAGGCCCAGAGATTTACTGTTAAGGATCGATTGCTTTAAGGATATTTCAACTAGTGATTGTTACAATGTGGGGCAGGGAAAAGGGTCAGAAGCCTGCATTTTTCAAAAACCTGTTTGCCCTATAATGAACTCTGAATTCCAATCCCCTACTCCTCTTAAAGTTTATTGCCTTGGATTTTTTCCCTGTTACCTTAGGTCATGGCTTCTTAATTTATTATTCAATGCATGATACACGACCAGCTTAATAAAGTCTTAAACATTTACCACTAGGGTTACCAGCACTAGACTATTTCATTATTATTTCCCTTTACTTTGCCTTTTCAGCAGGAACTACTTTAAATTCCCAAGCAAATAAAGTGAAACTATTCTATTTTCAATATTATTTATTAAACTATTTATGTAACAGTCAACCCCCTATCTTGATACCTATATAGTCACTATCCTACTCTGCACAATTGATCCATGGAAATACCAGCTTTTTTTGTACAATTAATTCAATCAATGAATTAACAACTTGAATCAATAGTGTATTTTAATATTTTTTTTTCAATAATGGTAAAGCCTGATTGTTTCTCTATATTGAATCATGTTTGGTAATTGGGAAACAGTGACAGGAAATTTTGCAGTTAAAACAGAGTGGCCACTCATTTTGTGTATTTTCGTGGTCGCCATATAGGTGAACCTAGGCTATATAGACCAGGTTGAGCTATCATGTAACCAGGAAGAAGCCTATATGGCCTATTGGCAGGCCCAGCTAGGCTAGAACTATTCTTAAGCAGGCCTGTAGGCTCAGGCCAGGCTAGATCCAAGAGAATTTTAATAGGGTAGGTTAGGCTCTACTGAAGCTTGGCCAGCTTGGCCCATTGGGAACACTGGGCAAATTCAGATTGCATGGACTTTGATAGAGGTAAAAGGCAGGTAGGTCTTAGTATTGTCTTCTCCGAGTCTAGGAGGCTTCCAAATATACAAAACTGGTATATAGAAGTAAAGATAGAGAAGAATATTTGAAAGAAGGAATTTGATAAGGAAGAGGGGAAATCACAGCAAGATTTCTAATGCGGTGTAAAGGTTGATAAATGAGATTATCTATAGTTTAATTTGAGTTTATTATAGATTGGGATGGGATGTGACTGAGTAGGGCAGATTTTTGTTTGCTAGGTCCTACTATTTTAATCAGAGGAGATTATTTTTAAATTATCTCCACTCCTGCCTAGGGTAATCCCCACTTATTCCCCCAACAGGGTCCAGGTTCTGCACACCTATTTTTCTGGAAGCCATTAAGGGAATGGAGAGAGCACTGGCAGGGGGCAGGGGCAAGGAACCAAAAAAAATACCCTACTCTAGGTGCTTCAGCAGGGCGGAGTGGGGAACACAGGTAGTGCCACATGTTTTCAGGGCCCTGGAGGGCCCATAATGAACACCAAATTTGATATACTTTTCACTTTCAAGTTTGTGTACTATTTCTGGAAAAAAATATATATTGCACCTCTAATGCTAGC
>Ga0307509_10000703_pt1 | contig 57093 bp, 55 predicted proteins | sample 10_EM_MG_FD_202245 | JGI IMG/M metagenome (GOLD analysis project Ga0307509, IMG submission 202245) | Populus trichocarpa ectomycorrhiza microbial communities from riparian zone in the Pacific Northwest, United States - 10_EM | ecosystem: Host-associated > Plants > Roots > Unclassified | place...
TTTTTAATTCTTTAATTTTTTTTAGTTGATGTTAAGGTAGTTGAATATATGGGGGGTTGTCATCACCGGGCAAATTATGTGTTCGCGATCGTTGTCGCGATCGGTTAATTTTGTCCCCGTACAATATTAGCACAGGGCCTGCCAGACATTACTAGTTTTTAAGTGATATCTCATAATAGCAAAGAGAGAAGGAAATCTTATCAAGAGCTTGGATATCAGGTACAAAGAACTGAGTAGAGAGTATGGATTCAACTAACAGAGTATAGCCAAAGAAGACTTGATTAAGAACTATTTTCCACCGTGAAGCATAATAAGAAACTACCCTCTGTGGAAATTAAGACTTGTGGAATAGCCTGAAAAGGAAAACAATAAGGTGCCAAGAATTTTCATTTGCATTTCTCATATATGAAATGTTTTTGCTCTGCAAATACTAGAACTACTAGAGAGTTGGAAGTCTTGGAGATGGGAAATATGGGAGGTTTTACTCTATTCACTAGGATTACAAGATACTTTCAAAATAACATTTGGGGAATATCCCCATTTGAGATTTCCGATTGAAAAACAATTTGCCCCAGAAGAAAGAAGAAGCCACTTATTAGCGGAATCGCAAGGTGGTCATCTAGGAGATTGGCCTTTTGTTCCTGTCCTTCATGAAGGACATTTCAATCTCCTTAGTAATTCAAATGCAGTAGAGCTAATATATCGTACAACTTACCCTACTTCTAGTCCTTACCACCAGTACTTCTAATACTCTGTCTATATATCTGCAATTTTTTCTTCATGGTTTTCCCATTTCCCTTGTTGCTAAAGACCACCTGGGAACCACACACCAAGCAGATAAGCCTGCTTCATGCCATTTTTATTTTTATTTTTATTCTTATTTTTTATTTGAATCAAGTGTGTTTGTTTTATTAAGGTACAAAGACAGCATGCATCTTTAACGATATGGCCGACAAAAACCCTACCCTCCTCACCCCAGGAAACATCCAAACCCCCAAGTCCCTCTGGTATGAGACCAACCCCACATCTCGCTTATCGCCCAACCAAATCCCACGAATATACACGTACACACGAAGGAAGTAGAAAGGAAAGAAACAAGCATGAAGGAGAGGAGAACCCTTAGCGACATCTACAAAATATAAGAACAAAGGAGATGAATGAACCCCTAACAAAGAAAATTTACGTCTGATAAGTGACGCGTATCAGCCTGAGCTAGGAAGTGAGAGCATGGACCTGCACACCGGAGCGGTGCCGGGGAACGAAGTGGTGCCCGATGGTAGGATAGGACAGTGTATGGAGGCGACACTGCTGAGGGGTCGCCAAAGGGCGAGCCAAAACAGCATTAGCGACGGCCAAGAGGACCTGCGTAACCGAGGCTGGTTTTTTGTATAGCGACCGAAAATCTACCGCGGGGAGGAGCAGTAAGGTGCCAGCTGGGGGGGTGGGAAGAGAGGGGATGGGAGACGCTGTAACCGAGGAACAGGATGAAAACCAAGAAGGTAGAGGGAGGAAGATGGGAGGAGGAAGGACTTCCGAACACTTGAGACGACCGACTAGAGTAACCGCGGCCGATGCTTTTCCGAATGCGAAACGAAGACGAGGTGCTGAAGTTACTAACCGAGGTGTTCCCCGACAGGACCACATAACCGAGACGGAAAGGTACTTTGCAAAGGGCTTGGAAAGCTCAGCGCCGACCGTGAGCGAAGGGGACAGAATGCCGACCGTGCAAGACCTAAGCGAGGTGCAAAGGAAGTGGGGGGTTAGGGGGAGAACTGAACTTCATGAGCGGGAGTCAACAATGAACAGGAGCAAGAACCCCGTGGAGGAGGGGGTAGACCCCAGAGGGAGAGGAGGGGTTGTAGCATCGCTCCCCTAAGCAGAAGCCATCAAGGGGGAGGAGAGGGGGTGGTGGTGGAATCCCACGATGATTTCCCTGGTGTTGAGATTTCAATCGCCGGAGGTGTAGGGGAGATGGTTCGTGTGTAGGGGAGATGGTTCGTGAGCCTGCTTCATGCCAAGTTCAAGTTTAATATAGATTTTCTTAATTTTTTGGAAAAAGGCCCTCTTGTGGTGGGTAAGATAGATATCAGGTGCAATAAAAAAAATCCTAACCTAGTAGAAGTGCAAGTGTCGAGTTCTTTTATATAAGACAATGTTATAACCTTTACTCATAGATAGAATATTTTATAGTCTTTGTTTGTGGTTAGACTATTTTATAGTTTATGTTCACTATCTCTTCCACCTAGAAGAGAGATATAAGAGTGTCCTTGTCTTATGCGGTCATCAGAGCTTGCATACAAACAAGAAGGAGAAATAAAGAGTTTGTATTGAAACTAAAGTGTAAGAAAGTACTTAGATAGTTGTGTGAAGATCACTAACAATTGTGGCCAAGTCTCTTCTTATATGGACTCTTCACTCACAACCCAGACCCTGGTGACTCATCATATATGAGTCATATATTTATATGACTCATAATTTGTTATACTGGAAATTCATCAGCTGACACTTGTGAGTCGCTACACAAGATAGCATAAACTAATCATAACTTATAAAACTTGTAATATGAGCAAATCATATTATATGAGTGAAACTTGTAACTGATAAGCTGAGTCATGTGGAAAATGCATTCCATGATCATGACTCAAAATTGTGATTTACATAAAATATCCTTGCTTAGTCACAATTTGCAATACTGGAGGCAGAACCTGCAGTCTATTGTGGTAGGTGGGAGTTATTCTCAACTCAGTGTAACTACCAGCACAGACAACTCTAAAGATCACCAAAATACTGCTAAGAAATTAATAGATAGAAATAATGGGCATAAGTAATAGAATTCTAACAAGTTATAACTAGATAAGGACCATGTGGTTATAGTTGAAGTGTAGAACCTGGAAGAAATATGGATTCTCCTCACTCGATTGGCTACTCAAATAAGCAAAATGGCTGCTTTGACTCCTGCTTGCCTAGGATCTTTTTTTTGCACTCAATGTCTAAATAACCTGCCATACACTCTGATTTGCTCTATGTTTTTTTTTGACTTATTTGTCTTTATCTTGACAATTTTTTCCTTTAGTTTCTGTTTATCTCTTGAAAATATTATTTGAAATGTCAGACCCTTTATAGCTTACAGTGTTGGCAACAGGGCAGTTTGTCCCTCTTGGGCCAGGACCAGAATGCTTGTATTTTATCATCCCGTCCTATTTATTTGTAAACCTGCCCAACAAGTAAGAATGCCTGACAAGGATAGACAGAATTGTGTCATCCAGTACCGTCTTTTTCAGTACTTGCCCAACAAGTCAGCGTGAGGAAGCAGGACGGAAGACATTCTGTCATCCTCTATAGTCCTCTGTCGTCATCTGCCATCCTGGTCCCCCACAGTCTCAGACTATTCTACAACAGTACATGGGGTCCCCTACCTGAAATTGACTAACAAGGTGGTGCTCATTATCCTTTATGATCATGGCCATTCTTCAAGTTCACGGAGTAGGAAGGACTGCATTGTGCAGTCCCGCTTCTTCCCGGGCTCTAGCCAGTCACCCGTCAAGTCCGACCTGGGTTCTAAAGGGTTGCAAAAACTGATCCCTTTCAATCAAATGACAGTAGCGGTATAAATCACCAGTACCACCGAGGTCTCAAGCACGTGGAACAGTTCTAGATTAAGATACTTGTATTATCCTATTATTCCAAAAGGATCAATTAAAAGATTAATCTTAGACTAGACAGGCAATACTTGCAGACATTGTTTGTCAGGAGGTTAGGGGATGACGTCGTGCTGGCGCTGATATGGAGGTCGGGAGAACTCGCTTATAACCAACTGATTCAGGACTTATATAGGAGTACCACGCATCATTTGCTATCAGTACTAGCACACCTAGAGCCCTGCATATATTGTGTCCCTAGTTGCACAATTCAGACTACAGTCAAGAGTAGGTTCAATTCCAAAATGCCTTTGAGGTATCGCATGATTTTCTCTACACCCCCAATCAACTTGGGAGTCTGGGAATTGTTTTAGCAATCTATATTTCAATTCCTACAAGTGAGAGAACGTGGAGTAAGCTGACTGATATCGGTATTACTCACTTCCAGAGTAAAATGACACATGAGGATGATATGTTTTTTCCAAATATCCTCCGATATATTCACCCTTAGGAAGCTGAGCTACCGACTCTGGTTGTGTGTGGTCAGAATAGCTAAGAAAGACAGCTGAGGCAAATCAACAAAACGGGAGGTTGACCCTTGACGATATTGAGGACTCTTCAGGTGGGGGTACTCCGAGAATCAATACTCTCTTCTAGCAGGACTGGCGTACCTTCGTGTTTGATAAGGGATCAGAAGTTAGAAGTTGAAAATTTGCGCAATGATGGTACATTTAGCGTGAACTACCCCACTTGCGCATCGATGTTAACCGTGACTTTGGAGATAAAATCCATTTTTGTGGGCACCCCAACACCGCCTGGTATTGAGTGTTGTTGAGACCATCCTTGAGCGCACCTTCTTTGAGGAAACATTATTTCCTGGGGAAGGGCTGATTTGGGAGATAGCATCTGTTTTCGAAGGTCAATGAAATTTAAGAAGCTTACCAACCCCCAGAAGCCCGTTCTTAATCAGATTCCATATCATGTCACAGGTTTCACACAACATAATGTCATTTACCTAGAAGCGGCTTGGCACTAGAATGCGGCTCTCCATGGCAATCACTGGAAAATCAAATGTATATTATATTATCTACATAACTAGTATAGATACAATATTGAAGATTTGTTTGAATGTACTTTTTAATATGGAGAATCAGAATATGTAGTTTTTATTTAATAATAACAAATAATTCTTCATGTATACTCAATTTATTCCAAACTGGGTCAAATAGCGTATTGCTGATGATAGTTGTGAAGAAACTTGAAACCAACTGCAAAAATAATAGTTGAAGCAAATAATAAGATCACATAACTCATGTATTTGAAGTAGGAACTGCTTTGGTATTTGTTGGTAGCTATTTTGGAAGTTATTATGATGGTAAAAAAGGGTATAGCTCAAGATCTATCTTCGAAATAGGATCAGAAGATATCTACTTATGGGGTTTACCTAAAATTCCAATACTTGCTAATGTCCTTTGATAAGGTGATCCAAGATACTATATAAATTTTCAAGTCTGTAGGTAATGTGTTGCAAATTTAATTGACTGGTTATTGAATAGTAATTTAGAGTGAAATAATATCATCTAGCTTTATCCATGTATGCTACACATAAACCATGAGGCTATATACTTTGCTATATTGTCTTGTCAGATAGTTCAAGCTATTGAATGAGTTTTAGTAGGTTTGGGCATTAGAATTTAGAGATTTCAAACATGTACTGCTAAGAGCTAGAAATTGTAAGCAAAATTCAGTGTCTTTATTCCTTAGGTGTGCAATCTCTATATTCCAATGTCCAAACCTCCTTTAACTCATTCAATAGCTTTAACTATATAACTAGAGAAAATGGTAAAGTATTTAGCCTTATTGTGTATGTGTAGCAGCCATACTTGAAGCTAGAGAGTAGTATTTCACTCTAAATTACTATCTAATAACAAGCCAATTAAACTTTCAACATATTACCTACAGACTTGAAAATTTATATAGTATCTTGGATCACTTTATTAAAGGACATTACCAAGTATTGGAATTTTAGGTAAACCCCATAAGTAGATATCTTCTGATCCTATTTCGAAGATAGATCTTGAGCTATACCCTTTTTTACCATCATAATAACTTCCAAAATGGCCACCAAAAAATACCAAAGCAGTTCCTACTTCAAATACATGAGTTATGTGATCTTATTATTTGCTTCAACTATTATCCTTGCAGCTGATTACAATGTTCTTGACAACTTTTATCAGCAATATACTATTTGACCGGTTTGGAATAAGTTGGGTATACATGAAGAATTATTTTTTATTATTAAATAATAACTATATATTCTAATTCTCCATATTGAAAAGTACTTTCTAACACATTTTCAATATTATATCTATACTCGTTATGTAGATAATATAATATACATTTCATTTTCGTGTGGTTGCCATCAAGAGCCGCATCCCGGTGCCGAGCCACTTCTAGGTAAATGACGTTATCATATCTGACGGCACACTGAAAAATACGGCACAACGAAAAGTTTAAAGTTAGTGAGCAAGACCACAACAGCTTCACGACAAAAAGATAGTAAAAAATAATGGCTTAAGCCAATTAACTATCAAAGTATCATAGTTAAAAATATATCTACCGATATGGGAACCACCACCACCACCACTCTTAAATCACCGCATACTAAATTCCTCGGAAGTTGAAAGAGGACTCCTTATAACTCACGGTAAATGCTTCCCCATTTCCAGGTACGATTGTTGACATGAGAACTATTTACTCTCAGAAGTGCATGAGGCTACGGGTCGGCGGGAAAACTCGCTTGATAAAAGAAGTCACACTACTCTCCATTGATTCAACTCCCTAAGCTAATTCGCAAACCTTCACCAAAGACGAACCCAGAGAAAAGAAAAGAAAAAAATTTAAGTAGCAAGAAAGTCCAACCTTGCTTGGTTGTCCCACAATCTATGCACAAGTGATCCTTCTCTTAATATCCGCTCTCCCAATTTTCTTCCATTTGTCGACCGTGTAGATAAGCTACTATCATTAGAGGAAGTTGCTGCTTTCGAGGATAGTATGATATAATGAAAGTTCATGAAAGGGGGGCTATTAAGGATGGGTAGTAGGCGCGGGGTTATGGAAACTCGGGGAGACTTGTGGCTTACTAGGGGGTTTGTTACCCTGATGCTGTTTATTGTAAAGAGGATTTTTTTCTTTCCCGAACACAATGCCCACTTAGTATTTCATATCCGAGAATTGAGAAATAGGGCCATGGCATCCCAAATAAGGGACGAAAGCTATTCCAACTTTTGGAAGATTTTATTGAAACCTATGGGGAGAAATGAGGAAAGATATCTAAACAAAGGATCTTCAACATTTCTGGTGCTTCTTCATTTGATTTTTTTGTTATCCCCCTTCTCCATGCTTCGCTTTTCTCTGACCTCCGCACAGTTACAGAAATCCTTTAGCTGCTTCAATCCTTCAGGTTCCTCGAGCTTCTTCATAGCTGCAAGACTTGCTTCTATTCTGGCGGATTTAACATTCGCTCCTGATCCATAGGAGAAAATTTCACTGTGCACTACGATAGCGGTGAGGATATAGGTCATATTTCCAGTCGTGCATTGCTGACTCTCAAACCCCCAGGATTCGCATTGGAGATCTGCTATGCATCTGGATATGTAAGAGGTTGGGTGCTGACCGGCAAAGTCTGGTTTATGTTAGCTCTCTCTAAGTATTGAGGACGAAGAGTATCTGGCTTACTGTCAAACACTGTCATATCGACAAAGTACGGAAGGATGAAGGTATTGATCAAGCCTTCAACAATGCCATATTCGAACCCGGAATCCACAAACACAGCACCTATAAATGCCTCTCGAACATCTGATAAGGCTTCTATAGGAATGGTCACTACCCCCCCACAGTATTTGTTGAAACGTGCCGAACTTACTTGGAGGGGGTTTCAGAGAGGTCCAAAAGTCCACAGCTCCATTGGAGTTGGCCTTTGCTTCTTGAATGTCAACTTCGTAATCTCGAATAGCGTGGTCCAAGCTAGATCCCATCCTTCAAAGTTTCTGGTGAAATCCCATGTCCACCGAAACCATTCCAAGAAATTTATTTGACACCATCGCCATCTATATTTCTTGTTAATACCATATTGTTAATACCATAGATCCCATGTATAGGTCTCTACCGTGATACGGACCTTATGCTCTGTCAACCATTAGGGATTTGCATGAGGGTATTTTTGAAATATGTAACGCACACAGACAAGATCTAGTATTGCGCCTCCTATGGCCTATTTGAACAACCTCGTTTGTTCTTTTGGTATCAAACTTACCTAGAAATTCTAGCCTCTGATAACTCGGAATCCTGTCCCAAGTGGGAGAGAAGGATGTGTGAAAGCCGATACTAGAAGACGTAGATCGTAGATGCTTGAATTTGTACTTGACCAACTTCTCGATATCTTCAGAGAGCCTTATCTGGGCTGGAGATGACTCGAGAAGCTGGTATGTAGGTCTTGTGTAACTATCAGAGTGGTTAGAGGGAAGAGAATACAGCCAGACTCATCGGCCAGGCGATGGGAAACATCCTGTTTAGAGGCGTTATGCTGGGCGACACCCTTTCCTATGAGCAGCTTCATTTCGGGATACCAAGTGCGGCGTGAAAATCCGGCGGTTTGAATATATTCCGGGATATTCATCTCTATGGCTCTGGAGAAGAGATATTTGTTGCGGACGAGGAGAATTCTCTTCACGTGAAGCTCGAATTCGTCATCTTTATGATGGCTTATATAAAGACCCAACGAAGTTTCCTGGTTTTAAGAAATTTAACAAAATTGTCGGCTTTTGAACGGCAAAACTCTTACCAGTTTCAGAACGCAGTCTCCTAGAAACTCTAATTCTCAAACGCCCACCCACTAAGCATTCCTATCGTAAAAACTTCATTATGTCAATTCGCTCGGCGACGACTATCAACGAGGAATTGGACCTCCCAGAGTTGCTTTTTCGCCCCGCGAAAACAAACGCTCAATTCTGCCCCTGCTGGCTGTAGCGGGAGCATGTGAGGGAGGAAGGAAGTACACTTCCTATAGGAAAGAAAAGTCTGGGAAACCGCATTATGTGACTATGCCTGAATTTTAAGTTAAGTCTATCCTAACACACATTCTCCCCTCATTATCCCGATTTTATGAAGTCCACTTGATAAGGCCATATGCCGGATCCGCGTATCGGGCATTTACACACTAAGGTGCTAGCCTTCGTTTCGAAACGCTTGCGACTTCCCCTAGGCCGCAAAGCGCTTATGGGTACAAACGAGCATGGAATGAGAATCCAGGAAGCCGCTAAAATGACAATGTCCTACCTAGGTAATTCTACGACGCAATTTCCGACACATTTAAGGTCTCCTCACCCTCGCTTTCCCCATCACAACCCATTGCTCACCCTAGCAGCAGAAGCCAATGTCTCTCAGGACTTCTCCATCAGCCTCCTCTGCCCTGCGCATGCTGACACAATAAGATGCATCAGTTACAGACGGGGGACAGCGGTTAAATTTATGCTGACGAGCATTAGGGATGGTACTACGTCTCGGACGAGACCCTCTACCCATGGAACGGCCAAGCCCAGCTGCGGATCCAAAATCGGGCAGGAAGGAGCCGACCTCCACGAGACGGTGGGAGTCGTGGAGTGCACGGCGAAGCAAACTACGACTTCCGCCTCTCAGCACCTGCCCCACGGCTCCTAAAGGTCTACCGGGCGAACCCGGACTGTATCGTGACCCGCGCACGCTGCAAAAGCACTAATCGCGGCGGTAGAAAACTGCCTGGAAGATCTATCTATCTGGCGCCTGAGCTCCTACCTCTACTCTGACACCCTAATGGCCGCAGACCCCTTCGCAGACGAGTTACGCCTGGCTCGACGCGCTGGCAAGTGGTCTCACGAACACCACAGACCCAACCTGTCCCCCTTCCCCCTCAATCTCCCTCTAGCCAGCGGACACCCGTAATGGTCGAGGAAACCCTCCATTTTCAAACAATTACGGGCCCACCTTCCACGTCGCCCTCAACCCCCCCTCCCAGGCCACATCCTAACGCACGCACATTGGACCATGGACAGCCGCAGAATGAGCAAGAGAGACGGCAACGCCGCCAACACCTTCATGCTATCAGAATTTGGCGTGGATGTCATCCGCTTTGACCTCCTTCACAAAGGGAGCATCGCCGATGGCGGCGACTACGACAAACTCACCGCAATCACCAGCTACAAGAAGGGTGGTGGAGACGGCCTAATAAACCTAACCGGCAACATCCGCGCGCAGAGATTCGACCTAGAAAGAGCCATCAAGCATAGCGCCGAATTTATCTTGTCAGAACTCTCCTGCAGGACTAAGAGTACTGCAGCCTCCTACATAAAAACGCCACCCCTAGCAGCGTGGAAATGGAAGACCTGCATCCAAACCTTGCATTAAGAGATAATATGAACACAGTTTGCGAAACCATTCTCCCACAACCCACCTCCCATTTTTATTTTTTTTATTTTTTCCCTCCTAGTAGGATTTGATGCATTTACTTACTCTAGACAAAAAGTACCTCCAGCGCGCCCTACCCAGGGCTATCCGAGACCCTTCTACGGCAGCTCATGCTGGGTGAGATAAAAGAGTTGTGGGATCGGCTGAGCGGGAGCCCTTATAAGTGCGGCTAAGAGCACGTGGTTGTCGGCGGGGATAAGGAGTATTGGCTGGCGGTTATAACGGAGGAAGAGGACAGAGTAGTGGATGGGGCAGAGAACACAAGGGGGGTCTTGTTTCCACAGTCTCATCAAGGGTTTGATTTTGTAGGAGAAAACTCCCCAAGGTCGAAGAAAAACAAACCTTATATTACTAATCACCTCAGTTCGCTAGCCTAGGTGATTCACGACCTTTGCCTTCAGACCTTCTAAGCGGTTCCTTTGACCCCATTAACTTATAGTTTTTTGTTTCATGCTTCGCAATTTCCTCGTCTCTTATTTTCGAGGGTTAGGGGGGCTACCTGAATCTTCGGGTATCATAGCTTAAATAAGGGCTGCCGAAGTGACGCTAGGGATCCAATTTTATTCTTGACTGCTCCGTCAAAACGTTCAAGAACGGATCGATTAAGAGGAACACCCATATTCCACTTGTCTCGATAAGGCCAGCCTGGCAAGATTTCTTATCCTGATCCCGATCCAAAACACTTGGAATACTATTCCAGGAACCGGACTCATTCATCGACGGGGGAACCACCTCGGTATCCGAGTCACTTTGTTGAGAGTCAGACTCTCCTTTAGCAGAAAACTTACCAGGCTTCTGCAGGCCCATAGGAAGTGCCATCTTGGCTTCCTGAAACATTGCTAGTTGAGGGAGACGTGAAAAAGAAAATGCACCTAGATCTCGAGGCATGAGGCAAGGCGTTTGGGAGCCACAGGGAGGCTCGAGAGGGTTTTCTGATTTTGGGGAACTGTGATTCCCAAATGGTTGGTAATGTTCCGAGCGGAGCACTCCTTAGTAGCGCAGGTATCGCAATTGATTGACTTGCTTCCTGCTTGAATACAATCCCGAGTTTGTAGAAAAGCCAGAGAGCCTTCTTCGTCCAATCTAATAGGTTGAGGCTGGTCCCCAATAGAGGGGCAAAAAGCTATCCGGTAGCGAAGAAGACAATGAGCTTAGATCAGAGCCAATAGAAGGGGCTGAGTCATTCGTGGGAGGAAGTGTCATCCCCCCCTCAATAACATCCTGCTTCCCGCAAAGAATATAGGCCTTTGTTAGTGATTTTTTGACAACGGGCCCAATTAGAGGATCACTCTCTTGACTTCTTAGAGAAAATTCACCGTTCGCACATTCGAGTGCTCTCGGCTTGGGGTAAAAAATGACGTTTTTTTCAGGAAAAAATCTCCCATGCATCAGTGTAGTTAGTTCTAAGGACTCAGCAGTCGCAGTGCTATCTATACCCGTTAACGCCCTTGTAGAGGCCGCTGTAGTTAACCCAAAGCGATCGCAAAAAGCACCACCCTTCTCCCCGGGGGACATTCTATCGTCATCCGCCAAGATCGCCCAGAATAGACCATTGTACCTGATTCCCGAACAGGGACCCGACGGCCCCGTAGAATAGCACAGGCACGATCATTGCGGCCCAATTGGATCTTCGATGGATAACCCTCTCCGTGCTCCCTTGCGTAATCTCTGCAAAACAGTGAGAAGCTCCACCGGAGGAGACACTGTGCTCACTCATTGAACTAGGGATCTGACTGTAAGGGCAGTGCGGATTTTGAGAAACAGCCTTAGGCCCCCACCCCGAGGGACCTTGACTCTGAATAGAAATCCCTCCTGAGGTCCGTTGAGCACAACTGCCGGAACCTTATTCTTCAGACTGACTTTGGGATTAATTTTTCCAGAGTCAACCCCGACAAAGCTAACTGAATCCAACTGCCAGAACATGCACTAGTGAGTCTCGACAGGGTATCTAAGCCGAGAAAACTCTCGTCGCCGGCCGGCTTGAGGGGGAAAACCCAGATAGCCATATTTCTCCTGGATAGTATCTGGGTCTGATGTATACTGCCTTGCGAACCTGGCTAGGAGGAGGACACCGTCACTTAATATATGAAACAATCCTTCATTCCCAGTGTTACAGCAAAAATTCTTTGAACCCGGGCTCTTTAGGGATTTCTTGACTGATTCCAAAATGAGCGATTTGGGTTCAATAGCTCGGCCAATCGTTGGAGATTCATCAATCGGTGGTTCGAGTCACTGGTTATCACTCGCATATGGTAAGCCTTTGGCGGTATAGAGGCCCAGGGGCTGCGGGAATCGTATCACCACTGGATGGGTTCCTATACTTAGGATTGCCCTAAGGAAAGGGCTTAGCTTGACAAGCAGTTTTCGGAGGCTCGACGGTGATGGATCTAGCTTTATTATTAAAAGTACGGGGGCAAAAAGATTCGTCCGATAGTGGTTTTAGGGCCAAATTTGACATTTTCAAACCGACAATTCCCAACATTGTGTGCATGGAAATACTTCAAATCATTCCTCCAGCTAGAGAATCACAATTTATTCAAACCTCTAGAAGTAGAAGTGCAAGGAATTAAAGCTGCTTCCATTGTTTATGATTGCATCAGCCTGTGTGAAAGCGACCTACATTTTTGTATGGGGCTCCATACAAAAAGGTACATGACAACCAATTCCATTTACTTAAACAACCATTTCTCAATCCCTTTGTGATATTTACGAGTTTTGTAACAATCATTATATTATCTAGGGATTTTCTAATACACAGCCAAATTTTTGTGGATTCTCGTAAAGATTGTGGCCTGGGGGAAGGTGGTAAAGTCGGCTACTTTTGGTGTAAAATGGGCATCGGACGAATTTTTTTGTCCTAGTATGATACTATATCTATTCTCGCAGTGTTGGGTGTCTTGGCAGCAACATCAACCTTCCGCTTCGGGGGGGGAAATCTCGGGGGTGGGGTATCGACGGCTGAAACTTCAGGGCCCAGAATCTCCAAAGTTACACCCCCATCATTTTTGCCATCCCCGCTCAACCAAATTCTACCAATCAACTGGGATCGCGGCTCGTTACAAGTTTCTAGCATGAGCGGAGCGAACACAGTGATGATCTGGCGGACGGAATTTAGTATGGCCCCTCAGGTGTTCACTGACCATTAACCATACGAAATTCTGGTTCCGGTATCCTTCCTGCGTTCACTCCGCTTATGCTGGGGACTTGTAAACAAGTAGTTGTTCCGCACATTGATATATCATAGCCCGTGGTGGAAAGAATCGGGAAACGGTTATAGGGCTTCTGGCGTTTTGATTGGAGGCAGTGTTCGCAAGCGGCCAGTCCGGTCAGGCTTTGGGCCGGACTGTGGGTCGTAGTGCGGCTTCTGAGGATCATCTGACCGGGCCTGGCCGGACTGCAGATATCTGCAGGCTTTCGAGTGATAAGATGTGATTATGATAAGATCGGAATAAGATAAGATCTGGGGATTTGGGTTTGAGTAACATTGGAGGGGGGGCAACGGAAACGGGAGCTCAGCAGACGAACCAGACAAAATCACGGCTGGAAATAACGCTTACTGTGGGAGGTGTTTGATGCTGCTCGGTATGCGCAGCCTATGGACAACCTATCTCTGATCGTTGAGAGAAAGTCTTCGGATATGGGCTTGGGATCAATGGATCGATCCAGTCAGAAGGAATACGGAGGCTGTGAAAAGTGGAAGGTGTTTGTAATGTTTGTCGTTCTTTTGTTGGCATGGGAGTCTGTGGAAGAAAGAAAGGGGATGTTGGTGAAAGAGAACGGGCATGTGTCTCGATCTCTGGAAGGATAACTGTGGTGTATCTTTACTCCTGTCTTTACCGTTAGCTAGTTTAGTAGTTTAGTTGGGTATTATGAGTTGTGAGCGTGAGAACAAGTATTGGAATGAGAAGACGTTCCACTTTCTAGATTTTGCAATGGCGACCGAACTGATGAGTAGTGCTTTACTCTTCAAATTTCGTTTTGTTTCGCTTTGGACGAGTTGTTTCGTTGTTCTGCAACCTTTGTTGGCTAATTTCTAGGTTACTTTTAGTAGTTATGAATCGAGTGATAAGGGAAATAGGAAGGTACCCGATCACGTCAACTATCTTCGAGTATCTTGAGATATCTTTAGATATCTTCCGGTATCTGCAGGCATCTTCGGATATCTGTAGGCATCTTCAGTAACATGTAGGCATCTTCGGATATCTGCAGGCATCTTCGGATATCTGTAGGCATCTTCAGTAACATGTAGGCATCTTCGGATATCTGCAGGCATCTTCGGATATCTGCAGGCATCTTCGGATATCTGCAGGCATCTTCGGATATCTGCAGGCATCTTCGGATATCTGCAGGCATCTTCGGATATCTGCCGGTATCCCCAGATGTGAGCCACACATTAACAAAATATTGACTAGTCATATAGAATTTACCGAAAGCCTGACGGCACCGCCAGGCACCCATGAAGCCTGGCCTACAAAGACCAGGTCTGTCTCATCCTGACCTGGCCTAGCCGGACTGAAAGCCTGCCGGCTATCTGTGGGCCGACCTGGCCGCTTGCGAACACTGATTGGAGGACTCGGTGTGCTAGAGCCAATCAAGCAACTGTGTTTCAGACTTTTAACTTCAACATTCCCGATCTTTTCGAGCAGAGGCTGCACATCCTCCGGTGGAAAAAGTCAGGAAATGCGGAAATTAAAAGTCAGGAGCATGGTAGATCAACGGGCTCGAGCACACCGTATACTACAATCAAAACCCAGAAGCCAGATCCTATTTCTAATTTTTTTTTGGCCGGGGGCTGGATTTTGTGTTGTAGTCGCCCCCCGTTATAACGAAAGCCAAGAGTTTAGGTTTTTTCGTTCGTTATAGCTTGGTTTCTGAATAAATTCCTTATAACGACTGCTTGTATGGGAGTAGGGGTGTAAATTCCCAGAAGGTTCATTCGTATCGTACAGTAATAGCTAGGCTCCCGTACAAGGAATTTCGTTATAGCGAGGTGCAGCTGTGCAAGTAACACTAGTCTTCCGGAGGACACTGGTAATTTGCCGTTCACCATCAAGAACTTTGGTGCCAAGTAGATGTGCCACTGGGTAATAAACGGGACCGGGAAGTGGATCAGACGGAGAAGTTAATCAGTTTGTATATGAATTTTGCATAAATCCCCACTACGAGAAGTTCGAAAAAATAAATCCTCCGAATTTAGCTCAATACTAAGCAAATCTAAAATGGTGTACTATCAGAATAATCACCTACCCTTCTGTATCTTATTTTTTTCAGGGTTGTGCGTCAATTGTGAATTCAATATTTCGATTTTTTTGGTGCATTTTTACTGATCCACTTCCCTGTCCAATACGTTACAGTAGTATCGCGGCACCCTCAAATTCGTTTCAAGCTCAAATTCGGTTTCTGGGCTACCTAGGGCAGGTAGTAACCATCACCTAGTATGCAAAATGTGATTATCTGCCGTGAATAGAGTCGCATTTTTAGTCAGATTCTTACTGGTACAGCTACTACAAACCTACGTAGCCCAGAAACCGAATTTGGGGAGGAGACGAATTTGAGGGTGCCGCGATACTACATTCTCTTGGCTTTTTCCGCAAGCGGTAGGTGTTCTGAAATAGGTGCTAAGTCTTGGCACCGGGGTGTGACTATATATTGAAGTGCAACACCCATCAAGCGTGCAAACCCCTTCTTCCCATTGCTCTATTAGCACGATCAGGTATTCAAGTTCTCGACTAACTAGCTACGATAGCCACATCGTTAAGGGCAGCCAAAATGTTTCGTCTATTCGCAAAGCAGGCAGTTTGTTTTACTGCTCATCAAACCACCCGTCCCCGTCCAGGCCAAGCTATTTTCATCGGACATTATCATTACTCCTCCCAACCTGGGGCCGGCGGTGTCTGTCAGAATCATGACTATAAGCAGAAGTGTTACCGTACCTATAATGACTTCGTAAGTCTTCGGCAGTGTGACAATTGGGGCGGTATCTTACCAAGTATTTAAATTAGGGGGCTCGCACGGCGAAACGCGATGATCAACTCTCCAGCAACCAGGAGGTATAGTTCGCATTGGCCGGGCTAGTAGTGAGAGCTAACGATTGGTGATTTCTAGGGAGACGTTAGCATTGGCGGTGGCGAAACTGGTCTCAGAGTTCAAAAGGCGTTTAGCAAGGTAGATACACCAATTAGCATTGGGACCTTAGAGCTGACATTTGAGAAGATAAAAGCAATGCTTGCAGAGGGCGATGCAGAAATTGAATCCCAGATACGCTCGCTACGCTTCCAAGTTGGGTTTTTGCTAGTCGTAACTGCCTTTGTTCGTATAACATTGACCCACTATCCTTTTCTACAATACTAATATATATCAGGTTGTGGTCACGGTATGTAAGTATTCCTTTCAGGGAAAGCTCGTTGCTAGAGAAAGGCACCACCGCGGTACAAGGGGCCGTCAAGGCCCAGGTCCCTCGATCCCTGGGCCCAGTCCTACAGTTCCGGGACAGGGCGCTCCCCACTAGAGCGGGCTCTATTTCCCTCTCTATGGGGCTGGTTGGTTACTTGGTGACGCGCGGACGAGTTTCGGTGGAACTTGGGAGGTCTGTACTATGGGGGGGGTGTAATTAAAAAAAATCTAAAAAAATCAATCCCCGTACTCATGGCTCTCTTCTCACCTACCCTGACAAAATAGCCTCACAATGTCTGTGCACTTCGACTTCGTGGTTCAGGAGGAGTAATCCACTGTTGTGATTCTTGTTGGAGATCTGCTTGTCTTTGCTGCTCACCATCATCGGAAACCGATATCAATCAGTACTAGTGACTAGCAACCTGTGCAGGCCAACAAACTTGCAGGACCTGACCCTCCAGTGTCGCACAACAGACAAGCTCAAAACAACTAGTGACTGCGACGTCGCACCCACAACTAGTTTGATAGAGAAAGAAGGGAATAATAAAGGTACTAAATATAATGATTAGGATATGAGAGTAGAGAGTCTTGCGGTCCTTATTCTTTCTGTGCTGCCAGCAGCGTTCTATATATACACAAATCTCCCGTACAGAAAAACTCTTCATCTCCTTTGTTCAAGTCTTCGCTTCCATCACCTTCTCTTCCTTTTCACTTCACACCCACAACCTTCAAACATATTCCATCCCTTTAGCCCTTCACTTCGTTTCAACTACTTACAGAGTTTTCTCTTTCCGAACATTCATGATACAATTGCCTGTTTCGCTATCATCATGATGCGACACCAGTTGGTTCCATCTTCCACCTAACCTTAGTCCGAAACCTTTCGCACACCCTAGTGCGTTTCCTGAGTGTACATAAAACATCTCCGGTACAGCTATCCATTCATCCTTAACAACCATAGTCTCAACTCCCATGTTCCGCAACCCTATCCATACCCAAAGACTCCTCGTCCAAACATCCGGTGTTGTAGTAGTGTTGAGGATATGGAACCTTCGCGAATATTTTAACACTAAAGAGGTATGTCGGCCAAGTCAGTAGCCGGACAGGGATTATGGTCTATCAAACAACTACAGAAAATCGGTGACCTGAGGTCGATAGATAATCCGGAAAAAGACTATCACTTTAAATATCTTCTAGCTGTCTAGCTCTGAGCGCACCAGGAAGGATTCATGGTGGGAAATATAAGACCACCTGTACCATTTCCAGGCGCTGGGGGGTTCAAATGTGAAGCTCTGAGACACATAATCATTTATCCTGAACACTAATGAACAATAACATATCCATGTCTTCTCGCTCAATGTAGGACTTATGATGCATCTTGAAAATAACCGACCTAAGGAAATGGTTGGTAGTGCGGGTTTATGCAGACTAGTGGAGCGCTTAAGTGAAAACCAGGTTTTTATTGAGTGGTGAAGTTCATTATTGATTGTGTTGAGCACAGGAGGAAGAACTTAAGTGAGGGAAAAAAAAGGAACGGGGGGGGAACAAGTGGGGGAAAACTCTTTATAGATTGTGTGTTCTTTGACCAGGGCATACGTGGAGCATTGTGAGAACGATAGTAACCTTTCTTGCCTGGAATTGGGTATAGATTAACTTCTTCATTTCAGACCTTAGGCCCACCAGCATTTGTATTTCTCCCCTCGGCAGGAAATAGTTTAGGGGCAGTAGACTATCTGTTGCAACCCCCCCTCTTTATCATGCCTTCCTTTTGATCCAAAAATAAAAATAAAAAACCCTAGTAGTGGATGCCACAAAGCTAACCAAATCAATCCCCAGACTTCATAATCGGCGTCGCTATGGAGAGAAAAAAGGCTTCCTTGTCAATGTTGGTCAAGAACAACCCCCCCATTCTCTTCTACCTCAAGCATTCTCTTCTCGTCGCCCATCTGCCATCCTCCCACCCCGTGTGTGCTCGTTAAGCCCTCAAACGCGGTCTATGGTATTTGGTTAGCGCACCAGGGAATCGTAGCTGAAAATTGGATATTCAATGGTTGGCGGTGCCAGTGGGTAACGATAGGAGTGGACCAACCGAGTTTTTGAGGGAGGTGTTAGAGGAATCAGACAGAATGAACAAACGTCTACCATTAAAGAACACACACCCAGCATTATCAGGCATCAGTACTGACCGCTGAAAGGACTGAATAGTTCTTGCTCCAAGACCGGCCCTGTTCTCACCATGAATGTTCCCGATCTTCCCACCGGTAAGGATATATTCTGGATCCGGGATCGGCGGAATCTGTTGAGGAAAGTTTCCCGAAGACTTGCTTAAGGAGCCGGGGAAGTGCCGGGAGTCGGAAGGAGGTGAGAGGTCGATATACAGCGCCTGATCCGCCTGATCCGAAGAGACCAGCTGCACTTAAGGTATTAATGTCCTGCGTTTGAGTTTATCATAGAGTTACTGTACAGTATTAGCGAAGGGTCTCTTGTTATGGGAATGGTAAATGAGAGTCAAGAAAACCTGTGTTTGTGCTAGCCCTCTCGCCTTCTCCACCCCTGCATCAACTCATGATTCTTCCTTCTCAATTCATCTTCAACCCCTATCCCTGCAATCTTATTCCGCAGGGAAGAGATTTCACTAGTGTCACGAATAGTCTCCTCATTCCCCCTTGAATTTTGGTTTCTGGCGCTCGCAAGCACTGTGCGAGATGTTCTTGATGAAATCTGTCCCATAGTCAATCACTCGTCTTAGTGTCGGGGGGGAGCTAGCATGGGAATTTCCTGGGTCACCTGATAAGACCAGAAGGGGAGCCTTCGTGTGCAGATTTCTATTGTGATACTCGGACTAAGTCCACTGAGTCCACTAGTCTTGTAGTCGTCGCTTGGGTTGAGGACTGCGGTCACTGCGTCGTCCGGCTTGGAAAGCGATGCACCGCAGGCCGGGGGGGTTTGCTAACCGTTCGGAGGGTGTTCTGTGAGCTGTAGAGCAGCAGTGCATGTGAGGCAGTAAATATGACTATAGGGTATGAGGAATAGAGACCCAACTTAAGGAATACTGAGGAATATGGCCTCTAAGAATGGGGTAATCGTAGCCTGGAATTTAGTAAAACCGGACAATGATCTTTGCTAATCCTGTACGAGTGTATACTTCTTTTAGGACAAGGAGGATATCTTCCGATTTTACTGACACCCCCGAGCACAAGCGCTCAAGTTATTGGATCAGAGTTTCATCGCTCTTGCTGTATTAGCACTAAGAGAAGGCGAAGCTCCAATCCGGTGACTTGAGTAGGATGATGGTTTATTCAGTAAAATCAGGGAGCTAATTAGCTGCAGGTAGTCACAACGGCGCGGTAATCAGTTTGAGCAGGACATCGGAGGTCGTTACACAGGAGGATGAAGCCGTCCATCCTAACGTGGTATTTCGGTTAAACGAAGGAATTGTGGCGACAATGAGAACAATGGTGAATTTCGATGTAAAGAAAAGAATGTATCCGATGGTGGAAATTCAAAGTCCATCTTTCAAGCATATGCAGCATCGAGGTTAATTCCCACACGTGCTCGTACTTTTAATAGGATGACCCATCCAATTATTGGTTTCATTGAATTCTTCCTTGCGACTAAAAATACGAAAGGTTTTACATCGAGGTCAACAATTAGTCCAGGGCCGGTAGTCTATGTTACCAAACAGGCGAAAGGTAGGAAAAAAGAAGTAAATATCATACACAGTATCATACCGGAGTTTCCATAAGAGTCTTCTGATAGTACATTCTCCCATCCCTAGCCCGCCGGGAGCAGCCAGAGTAGACTGCTGTCAAGAAGCCGGTTCAATCGAAAGATAATGTATTCCCCCCAATATCCCGCCGTACCATGTTCGAGTAATCCGTATTGGGGTAGGTACTTTCGCCGAGAATATATGCTTATTCTATTCGTACCAGCGACGATCCACCACTGTCGCCATTTTGAGATCATCTCTGTTGGGATTCAGAGTGCAGGTCCGGGATGTGGGCGATCGGTATGAAGGGAAATCAAACAATAATCCGTTGGGGACACCGTGCCATTGACGATAAAGCTGAATTCAAAGTACTGTCGAGCGAGTTAATGATCATGAAAAGAAAGGAAAGGTGGAACAAGTAAGTGAGGTATTGTCACTTCCCCGCGAACGAGCAGTAAATAAATCATCGACCGATACCCTGAGCCACTCCCTTCGTCTAGATATTTTTCTCCTAGCTCGTTCGAGAAAGAGCCATAGCCTCTCCTTTCTTAACTATCACTCCCTCTCTCGTGGGCAGAGCAATATTAGTACCTAGTGGGTGTGAGCTTTATTTTAACTTCAAAAATTGGAGCATTTACAACACCGACCGTCATAAAAACCAAACGGAATACTGATCTCCTCATTCTCAATCTTCTGCTGCAAGGCACAAACACCCTCCTCAAAGTCTCGCGTTCCTAGCCTCCCTCAAAAGTGTATTCTTCGTCGGGACCTCCGGAGCCGGTTTTCCCGATTTGTAATTAACCTTTCGTTTTTTACCTAGTGCTCCCCACCACTCTTGCTATTATCCTGACTATCAGACATGGTCGGATCCGCAGGTGAAGAGTGACAGCAATCATCTTTTCCACCACCATCCTCCCCGCGAATGATAATTTCCCCTTGACCACCTTCCTGCGCTTCTCCATTCTCTTACCGCCGCTCCCGGTTGGTGCATCACAACGTTCCCGAAACGAGGTCGCAAGCCCCCCACCCTCGCTGCCATGAATGTAGTATTTCGGCTGCTTCCATGTCTCGTTGTTCAGCTGGCTCGATGCGACACTTGTTTAATTCGCTTAGATAAACTAGACAGAGTGTCAGCGTTTTCAGAATGTTCTCTAGAGTTTCGGAGCCTGTGATGAATGGTAAGGGTGTGCTGGTGGCTGCGTCGGTTATGGTAAACACTGGTATATGGTATATATGAGCTGATGGTGGGGTTTGCTGTTAGGGCGATGGGAATTGATGTCTCCGGAGGTTGATTCTAGGTGCGAGTTGGTAGTGTTGTTAAGGTGTTGATCGGATGATGGCAATTGGAAACCCACCTCGTGCTGGGTGATGATGCGCTTATGTGTCCCCGGATGGTGTTGTCACTAGTGTTCCCTTTCCATTTTGGCGTGGTAATGGCTCCACATGACTGCTCGTCATAGGAAAGGATAAACCGACCAACAAAAACGCTGCTGTTTCCGCCCTACATCCACCACTTATCTGCTCCACCAAAGGGTTTTGTAGCGGCTCCACTTACACTGCAGCACATCTTCACTAATAACTACCTAGAATGACTGCTCTCTCCCCCATCTGAGTGTCGACAGGCTCCCTCAGCCTCTCGGAACTTCTCGGTCCAAGTGCACCGGTCGGCATACACGAATATTTCGGTGAGGGGCCGGAAGGGGTAAATATTTAGCCGTATCTTATAGGAATACCGGGACAGGCCGTTCAAGGTGTATTATTGCGGTGTAGAGGGTGGAAGAGATCGTTCCCAGAGGGTAAGGAATAGCATCGGGTGAGATTCTATGAATGTAGACAAAAAGTGTTGCGCCTTGACGATATCCAACCATGAAACTGCTGCTCCTCAACCTTGTTGACTAGCCCCTGCTTAGATTCTTTAAATCTCAACCTCTATCATTGGCATTGGGACCCTAATTTTGATTGACCAATTTTAATTCACTTTCTTTAGCATATATAAATGTACATCGTGAGGATGAGATATGCTGCAAGAACTTCACAATTTCTAGGAGCACTAGCCGCTAGAAGTTGTTGACCATTCATCATTCCGGAAAGGTTTTGACTATCCTTTCCAGAGGCCAGTCTAGTGCGCCGATATCTTGTTTCACAACTGGGTTCAGAATCAAGGGAGTGTATTTCTCCTGCTTAAGGGCGAAGCCAAAGTTCTGGGCAGTGTGAGGCTACTATGTCATAGTAGGTGAGAAGAGAACAATGTTCCAGGGGGGCCAATAATCATTTTTTTTAAATTACATTCTCCCCACAGCAGCACCCAAGCCCCACACATTCTCAGCAGCAAACAACTAAGTGATTGAGAAGCCTCGACAGAGAAGGGAACTAGAGCCCTTACTAGGTGGCTGTAGAGGTCGGCGGAGAGGTGGTGGTAGCTTTAAAACAACAGCAACAGGCCTATGAACCGGAGCATTAAACCCAGGGCCTGCGGAACTGTGTGCAGTGGTGGCCAGGCCTGGGTCCATATTCCCTGGGGCTTCGGAGGGTGACGCTTTTTGGACGAGAGCATTCTCAAGAAAATGTGCTGACAGGGTTGCGACAACCTGATATACATTAGTATTATACGAAAGAGGAGGGGATATCATACTAACGAAGGCAGCTCCGGCCATCAGGATTGAAACTGGCCAGCTAAGCTGGCCTACTTGCGACATAACTTACGAAGTTGATTTTTCCATTTCTGCCTGTGACTTCTCAATGTTAGTTTTTAATTTAACAATGCATTACACGGATAGGTGCATTTACCTCCAGTGTTCCCAACTGTCCCGGGCAGGGTGAGTAAGGACGGCAGGGCAAATCGTCCGAATCTCCGTAAGATGGCCGTCTTAGGGGTGGACGGCCGGGGCCTTCAGTCTTTAGTAAGATGGGTTCTTCGGGTAGTCATTTGTAGGGCCCGGCCGTTAGCTGTAGGGCACAGCCGTTATCTGCAGGGCCTGGCAGTCATCTGTAGGGCCCGGCCGTCATCTGTAGGGCCCTGCAGGGCCCGGCTGTCATGTACAGGGGGGAAACCCATGTCGGTTAGTGTATTGCGCCATCTAAAACACCTGCCGTCCCCACAGTCCGTCCAGGGCAACCATCAGGACGGATGCCACAACTGCCGTCCGTCCCGGGCATCCATCCCAGTCCGTAGTCCGTCCCGTCCATAGCCAAAGACGGACGGACTAAGCAGCTTTTTGATAGCTACTTCATATTTGCCAAGGTTGTCAACAATCTCGATCTTGAAATCGGCTACATCCTATCCCATTGTTAGCTTTAATCATAAACACAAGTGGAACAAACAATACTTTTTGGGCGCTGGTAATGCAATCGTCGATGCCTTCAAGGCGTGTCCACTAATTTAAATACTTATTAGATGCAACTCCAATTATCACACAAGAGATGACATACTAGGTAACCTTGCTCATTATCCATCTCACCACTGGCTTTACCACCATGGGCAGCTCCTGACTGGGGGGCGCGATGGTGTTCTACCATAAAACGGGATTGCAGGAGTTGGGGACGGGCAGTGTTCCCAAGCGTCCCCTCCGCCCTGTAGGCAACTACAGGACTCCCGTCCCGGGCGTCCCGGGCGTCTGTCTCAAGCTGTAGGGCAAGGGCGTCCGTCCTTTGCGAAAGACTACCGTCTAAGAGGGCGACTGTAGGTCCCTACAGCCCTCTACGGATCGGTAACTCCCGAACGGTACTCGTACATGCAGTCCTCACCCGTCATCTGCAGTCCTCGCCAATTACCTGCAGGCCCACCCGTCACCCGCAAGGCCCGCCCGTCATCCCGAGTTACCCGGAAAATTGCGCCCCTGAGACACCTACAGGGCCCTCCCGTCCGTCCCGGGCATGCGTTAGGACGGACTACAATTTAGCGTCCGTCCCGTCCAAAGGCCACACATTTGGCGTCCGTCCCGTCCTAGGCAAAAGACGGACTGACTGGACGCTTGGGAACACTGGGGACGGGTGGCTTGCTGAGCAGTAAAACGAAGCGCATGTTTGGCGAATAGACGGAGCATCCTGGCTGCTCCTGGAAATTTTTGCTATCGAATTGGTTTGTTGACGATGCTTGAGACGTTCGTTGTGGGGTGGCGGTTTGATGTGCAAAAGGGGTTTGACACTTCAAGCTATCATACCCAGATTAGCACATCTACAACATACTGAAAAATACGGCACAACGAAAAGTTTAGTGAGCAACACCACTACAGCTTCACGACAAAAAGATAGTTAAATAATCGCTTAAGCGAATTAACTATCAAAAGTAGTTAAAAAAATATCTACCGATACTGGAAGCCACTGCAACATTAGGCGGATGTTTTGGCCCACTTCTCGTAGCCCACCCGGCCGTTCGACAGTACTATACTCTCCGAGAGATGCACGAGCACAGGCGATCTCCTTATGCAGCTCCTCCGAATGACCCCACGCCAAACCATCGCATTCCGGATGGTATAGATTTTAAAATGGTGTCGGGTCACGGAATGTGTAGAGATGAGACTCCCGGGGGAAGAAGCCAATCGACAGAACATCTTCGCCTGCAATAAAACCACGTGCAATGGATTTCGAGATCATGTCGCGAAACCGATCGTCAAGCCCTGGTGCCACGGCATAGGTCGCAGCGAAACCAAAATTAAATTGTCCGCCAGGCAGTAGAGACCAAACCTGAAGTTCATAGCAAACGCGCGCATGTGTATCGAGGCTTAGTGCTAGCAAAGTCTGATATGAAACAACGAACAGTATGCTCCTGTGGCGTAGGGATATTAGCGCACTCCATTGGTTGAGATATTTGCTTCCACTCAATAAGGGAAACAGCTAAATTTCGCAGCACCGGATGTCGGTTTTCGAAAGGCACCTCCACAGACGGCGAATCACAGTATGGCAAGCCCCCAAGGGTAGGCACCTACTTGTATTAACCGGGAAAGACAGCAATATATTCTTGTGTGTGATAGGTTAATCTTAAATAAATATTCTATGATATAACCTCTTACATGGCCCTGTATTCTGGCTCCCCCTTGGAGCACACTGTATCCGGGCTGCTATAGTTAAGTTTGATGATCACGCCCTAGCTGCTCGGCCATTTAGAAAGTCTTCAGATGAGCTGGCGCGAGCTCGCGCCAAGATGCGCATGTTTTTTTTTTTGTTTCGGCGTTTGCTGCACACCTTGGGGCCAATTTATCCGAATACTTTATGAACCGCCTCTGAATCGCCGCTAATCCCGGCTTGGCATGTACATACCTACCTTAGATAGCCTGATAGACGCTGCCTATCCTGCGGCAAACTCTTCACTGCAGACTTGTACAGTATAGCAGGATTCCTACACTTACGGTGGCCAGGCCTTACATCCAGCTCTTATGAATTCAATTTCCAGTATAGTGGAACTACGGAGTTAACGAAATGCAATGGAATCATCAATTGCTTCACTCTTTGTCAGAACGTCTTTTCACCTAATTTTCATCATTACCAAACTAGGCAAGTACCCTGCCGTACCCCCCTCGACCCTTACTAACTATTTGAAGACCTTCCAACTGGAACAGCAAACCACCCTAATTTATTGACTATTATATCACGAGTTATACTAAAGCGAAAAGAATCTCGTGACATGCATTATGTGGTAAAAGAGGGGAAAAAATGGGGACTTCTCAAAGTACGTAGGATGAATCGTGCAGAAAAAGTAGCATATTGGTAAAAAAACCGAATATTTTGAAAATCCAAGGAAAAAACAAAAAAGGTGTAAAATAGAAAAAAACAGATATAGAATTTGCAGACTCTGGGAGATTCAAAGTGGACGGGAAAGGGAAGGGGATGGAAAACGGGTCTGTGGGATAGGTGGAAGGGATTAAACAGGAGAAGGAAAACCAAATCTAGTGGAATGTACAAGCATGTTCCATGAATAAAGATACAAAATCATAGATACTCACTGAAAATTGTCAAAAGAAAGAAGACAGATAGGAATGAAAACAAACCTCCACAAGAAATAGTGAGTCAACAACCTACCGAAATTGAAATGTATCAAAGACCCTTCGCTTTCACATTAGCTCAAATGACTTAACTGCCCATCAATCCTCCAATATTTGGGTTAGCTATAGAGCTCACTTCACAAGGGAGAAACCCACTCACTCGACCTAACAAATCTAGCTTTCATTCTCTCTAGCGGCGAAATATTGTTGTTGCGGAAAGGGGCTCGCGTAAGGCGCATACCCAGGGCCAACATACGGAAGGGGAGCAGGATGATACCCAATGGACATGTCACTATCCCTACTCACGTCCAAAAAGGTAGGAGACGGAGGGACAAGAGGATACACACTAGAGAAGTGAGGCGGGGGAAAGGACCCAAAGTAACAGTCGTAGTGGCTCTGCCCAGGCTCTGTCTGCTGAGGAGGATACCCGTCGGGCAAGAATGGTTGTGTGTTGGGAGCCTCATTGAAACCGGGGTTGGTAAGGTTCTCCATCTTTAAGGAGCTGACTTTAGTATGGGGAGAAACTGGCTCTGAGATGATTGAAGGGTGTCCAGTAGACATCAACTGTTGTTTAACAATTCCCGAACTCCCATGCTCCTCATTGGCACCAGAGAATCCCTGATTTGAGAAATTGTAGCCTTGACCTGGGGTATGATATTGTGGAACAAAGGGCGTGTATGGGGCGAGCGAATAGCCAGCAGGGGGGTTGAGTGTATAGGAGTGCGGCACCACCGGGAAGTTTCCAGGATAGCGAGAAGCCATCACATTTGAACCATACTATTGCTTCTGGTCAGTTCTGCGGGCCTACCGTGACTGGGTGAGCTTACATGATTGTGGTAATTCATGACATGAAACTGCGGCACAAGAGGGATCATGGGATTTGGAGCGGAGAAACGACGTTCTGAATCCATCTTATCCGTACGAATGTTGTTAAAATATTGTTGAACCGGCGCGACAGGAAGGGACTGAAACTGATATTGTTGGACCGGTAGATATTGGGGAGTTGTGTTGGGAACCCCTCGCTCCGTAACATTTTGAGCGGTAATACTGGTTTCCCGTTGACTGTGATGCCCAGCTGGTATCCCGATAGCTTGTGGTCTCTTGTATATTTCTCTCTTCTGGACATGGAGTTTTTACCCATGAATTCTGATCCATTCTGATCTCTGTTAGCCAGAGGGAAGATAGTTCCCCAGGCCCCGGATAAAGGAACTTACCACAGCCAGGAGGGCAAGATTTGCCATTTCTTCTGTCTCATATCTTATGAATGCGAACGCATTGATATCTAGACCTAAGCCCATTAGTTACGAACCTTCAAAGCTTTTCAGACCCTACCCTGCTTACTGTCCCTTTTGACCATATTATGAAACGATCAATGATCCTCCCATGTGTCGAAAAACTATACCCTGAGCTCGCTCTCCGTTACTTGAGGGTTAAACTTTCTGACAAAGATTGAGACCGTGTCAACCTCAATGAGTTGGTCACAACGTAGTGCCATGTTCATTTCCTGAGTAGAAAAATTGCTCGTCCGATCCGAGATCCGATGGCTATGTAAAGACTAGAATTGAAAACGTTGAAAACCAATGTCAGACCCCAATAATGAACATGGAAAAACACAAGTCGCTCATACCTGAAAACTATCAACTGCATCTTGTTGGAACTGAAATCTAATATTACACTTATTGCCGGATGTCTGACCAAATAACGGGGTGGTTGAGGAGCCGTCAGAAAATTCGACAGACTCTAACGAGCCAAATCCATGCAGCATCTCGACCACCTCGTGGCAGTGGAAGAGACTGTTATCGCTTTTGCTCAGTACGAGGGTTCTGACCTTTGCGGGTTCGGAGCGTATTGGTCTACCAGATGAGTCAATAGTTCTAGCCCTCCCTTCCCTAATGGCTCTTCTAGCACCTTCATCGGTCTAAGCTCGGGTCAGTTTGAGCCAGCTAGATACCGAAAGGTATTATAATACCTCAAATTGGCAGAAACTATAAGGGTTTCCCCTACTGTACCGACGGATTTTAACATGAAGTCTACTGTACTTCGAAAATTGGGCTTGGAGACTTTTCATCAGTTCCTCATCTTTCTGACCAGAAGCGAGACTATTATATATTATATAGTTAGAAAAGGAAGAATAATAAATCCAGTTAAAGTACCACTTACTTTGCCACAAAGACACATGCTGAGGGTAATCCGCGAGCAGCCAGATCCTCGGGTCCTATTTCCATTCCCGCTTCCAAAGTTTCAAAGCCCTTATTCGCCCGGGTCATTTGAAGGTTGTCCTCGGCTAACATTGTAACAGGGTTGTCTTCATGGGGAACGAAGAACTCTGTGTCGCCATCAGACTCGGAATCCTTAATCTCAGCCTCGCGTGATTGATTGAAAAAAAGTCCAGAATGTTTTTATTACTCTCTCAGCCTAGGGCAAGAGGCATAGGGTCTAGAAAGGACGGCAAGACACCGTCTCCATCTTAAAGGCTCGACATTGTCTCCCCACGGCGTCTCAAGTTGATGGTTTCTGTCTCATCAATTATTAGCCAGTGCTGCGAAAATTGAAACAATCACCCTTTAGCCCACCACCTCCACCCTGGGACCGCAAATCCAGAACAAATCCCCAACAGGGGGTGGCATAAAGGGAAGCAAGGAAAGTACAAATTGTCCAGGGTCCCTTAAGGGTATTTTTAGGGGGCAATATTCCTCATTTTCTAGGGTCATAAAAAATCGTGGGTTCAAAGCCTAACCGCAGAAGATGGAAGGAAGGAGCACTGTGACTTCCCCAGGAGTACTATGGAAAAGGGAGGGTGTAGGGGAAAAGAAAAAATATATAGGGTATAGGCGAGCAAATCATGTCCTAAGGATCACAAATGACAAAGAACAAATGAAAACACCAGACACCAAGCCTCGAAATTGTCGAGGGAAGAACTAAATCCCTCGTGTCCGAAACAAAAATGAGAACTATTTGAAACTCACCCCTTGGTCCCGCATCTTAGGGAGTGGATGGCTGGTCAACCTAATCTTCGCTACTAGACTCATGCGTATTTTCTCCTATATTAGCAGATAGAGAGCGAGGCGAATGCTCGATCTGCCTCCTCTGAGGGGTAACCGGGAGTGAAGAATTCCGTGACATTTTTCCTTGTAGTGATGAAAGTTGGCTAGAAGTATAAGTGAGAAAAAGGTATATCAGAAAAAGGAAGAGTACAGAAGGGAAAGTGAACGAAAGATGAAAAATGGAAACTAGAGGCTAGGCAACCAATTTGGGGCGGATCTTGTGATGCAAGCGGCAGAATTAAATGGTAGAAGATTATTTCGAGTCGAAGGAGAATCACTGGTAAATTAAGCAGTTGGCGAACAAAGGCCTCTGAACTTTTTCAGAATGCAAGGATTGCTCTAGAAAGAGTTACTTTAAACTTTATTGTCAAGGGTGATCAGACGATGAGAGTAACGATGGGAGTGAGGATGAGAGTGATATGAGGTGACAAGAAAAGATGAAATGAGGTAAGAAGGGAAAAAGAGGGAAGGCTATTATACCTTCTAAAAAGTGACTCACAGTGAGATATGGGGGAGGGAGTTGTCAGAAGAAGAGATCGTTGATGAATTCTCTAGTTGTTCTCTAGAGACAAAGGAAGCGGATCAAGTATGTGAATGGAAGGAAAGTTGGGATAAGGAAAGAACATGACGCGGCTAAAGGCAAACAAGCTTACATGCAACCATAATTTCTAACAGGAGGAGGGAGGGAGAGAGGGAGGGAAGCTGAGCTCACCTTTCCCAACAGTGAAACCTAGCAGGTATGATAGTGAGTAGCTCAAGGCTGGAAATAAGGGGGAGGTGGAGAGGGGTCTTGGGACAGGGCGAGACAGACATGACTGGCTTTCGAGTGATATCTCGTAATGGCGAAGAAACAAGGAAATTTTGCCTAGAGCTTGGATATGATGTACAAAGAACTGAGTAGAGAGTATGAATTCAAACAAGAGAGTGTGGCCAATACAGACCTGATCAAAGACTATTTGCCACTGTGAAGCATGATAAGAGATCACTCCCACGGAAATTAAGATCTGTTGAATCGCCTCGAAATGGAAACTATAACAGGCCAAGAATTTTCAGAGGGATTTCCCAAAGGCCAAATGTTGTGACTCGGCAGACACTAGAATGACAAGAGGGTTGGAAGTCTTGGAGATGGGAAATATCCGAGGTTTGACTGCATTCACTACCGTAAAAAGTGAAATAATTGGACATTTGGTTAAAATGTTGACTTAAGGTATGTCTTGCCAAGGTTCCACAAGGCAAATTACACAAAAATTGTGCCAAGGGTGCGGCGTTGTGCCGCAACCGTGAATGTTCGCAGGCTCACAACCTGGACACTCGTACAGAGGACCTGACAGCTCAACAGAAGATTGTGGCTCAACATGACTTTGTCGCTCACTATACAAAATGTGTGGCTCAACATCACTCTGTGGCTCAGCCTAGCTTTGTGGCTTAACAGAGTGGTTTAGCAAAATGTAACTTTGTTGCCCAAGAAAATATCTAGGCTAATAATTACCAGTATTAAGTATCTAGCAAGAATGTAAAAACACTTGTAGAGCAGAATACTATATTGAATACATTTCTCAGATTAAATTAAGCCACAAAATCACGTTGAGCCACAAATTTAGTATGGTGAGCCGGATAGTCATCTTGAGCCAAAATCTTCGGTTGAGCAATCAGGTAGTATGTACGAGGGTGCAGGTTGTTAGCCTGCGAAGATGCAGGGTTGTGGCGTACCGCCGTAACCTTGACACAATTATCATTTTTTCAGCTAACTAAGAGTTTTCTTCAAAGAATACATTGACATCATGATCTGTTTCTCTCATCTCTCTATTGACACCTTCACCTCTATATGAGGAAAAGATTATCTGACGTCGGATGCACCGGTGTCACATCTGGACGCATCCAATGTCGTTTTTGTGTCCGGTGTGTCTTGTGCATCCTGACGACATTTAAGGATACACTGGTGCGTCCTGTGAGTCATGATACCAGTTAAGGATACACTTTCGCTCTGAACATCATGTAGTACAATCTTCCCGTCAGACTGCACTCGTGATCCTATGTTGCTTCGGTCCACATCCAGAGGTTATTTGTGTTGCGTATCTCCTCCTGATACCTCTATGACGGGGCTTGTTTTCCCGTCACATCTTCACGTGCTCGGGAAGTCTGTATTGCGAATTAGGCATACCCCTCAAAATATATTGCATCTAGCTACCTGTTTCGTGCAAGCGTGATAGTTTTCATATGATTATTTTTATTGATCATGTAGTGAATCTATTTGTATCTACGGGGCGGGGATGGGGTATCCCTCGTTAGGGCTATGCCACTCGTCAATTTCAATTTGGAGTATGAGTATATATTCACACCTCTCCATGTCCGTCTATTCACTCGTCTCCTTGTCCGTCTTCAAGACGCAGGTGCGTGCTTTCAATAGATCTCATTGAAGGTCCTTCGATCTATCCGATTGTTCACAAGTCAGTGAAGGTCTGTCTCCGGTATGAGATGCGCCAGCCTCAGGATCGTCCCCATATCTACAATTGTCAACTTCCGGGCAAAGTCGCTCTGCTGAAATGTAATTAGGCCTCGTACATCCGAAGGACATCCTTGGTTCACCACACTCATACATTGCACAGTAGCAAGTCGGTGGACAGTATCCTGCTTTGGGTAGTCTCTGATTTTGAATAGAGCCAGAAGCCTGGCGGGGAGATGAGCTCGGAGCGCGCTATACATATCCTTGTAAGCTGTCTGTATCCAAACCCAATCATTCCTACTTGCGTGGTTACGGAAGAGCCCAGATCCTGTGCATCGAGCCCTGTGCATGTCGTAAATAGCAGATTGGTGGAATGCAAGTACAGGGATTTCGAGTTGTGTTAGGAGTTCAATCGGTAGTGTTCACAAGATCCAAGGTTCTTCGAGGAGTCATTGCAGTTGGGCATGACTCAGTCAGCTATATCGTATCAATTCTCGACAAATTGTCTCCGGGGGTATATTGCATAGTGTGCCGAAATGAATTAGGTCGTGGATATCTTCACGACGCCCTGTGAGAACCCTACCACTGGCGGGTGGTGGTTGTGATGTTCTCGTTTTCTTCAAATGATCGAGCACCTCAGCTGCTAGTTCTACGCCTCCATCTCGAAGGAATTCTAGGTTAAGAAGTCTCATTCAGATGGCATGCTGTCGCCCATAGCTGTTGAGTATCTCTCAGGCTGCGTCAAGTTTATTGGAATGTCGCCAACAGTCTTGGATTTGCTCCTTGTGTGCAAGCTCTCTAAACTCAGTAGAATACATGGGAATATTACCAAACTGGTAGATGTGATTTGGAAAGTAGGTAATCAGATTCATCTTAATCAAGTTGAAATTAGATTCTGTATGTATCAATTGCATAAGTTGGTCGTTCTCTTCTTCACGGTGTTCTTGCGCACCTGTCGCCTCTTTGATTCTGCGACTGACTGGTTTAACTGGTTTGGATCCCAGCGTCACTCCTTGCGCAATTTATCTGCCTTTGCAGGCATCCGTTTTGACACCCGAAATTCTAAGAAGATGTCTTTTGTTTCATGAAATCTTGTCTTGTATTCTTCCTTATAATGTATGGTGTTGGATGTGTGGCTTCGATATTGTGCCATCATAGTGAAGTTCAGCAGCGATCTGACGCAGGTGACCGCACATCTGAAAGGTTGTACCTGAGTACACTCAGGCCGTCTTAATGCCAAGACAAGAACTCCCAATAGGCAATGCCCAAGATTCCACCTCTCTTGACCTTGCCACTGTGTGACCTCCCGATAGGCCATTTTGCGATAATAGAATCCAGGGTCGGGGGGCAAAGCTTTTTAGGTATTGTCAAACACTTGTTGTGGGGCATTTTTCTTGAGAAATCCTTGTCTCCAGTCCATCATATGCTTCAAGAGTCCTAAATAAAGTGTATGTAGCATATCCGGCTTGTGCAGATCTAGTGGCGAAACTCGAGGAACGCTGGGAAAAACGTTTTGGCGAGTCTTGATACCAAGTGTTTCAAGTATATCCCGGGAATGTTGAATCTCGGGGCAGTTGGTCTCGTTTTCTCGTTTCTAACAGTCATATCTGTTGTAATCTCTAGGATGATGCCACACTAAAGGAATTCCAAGATGTTCGGTTGGGTCCCCGCATTTGGGTCAGGCGTTTAATTTGATTTTGTGGAGCAAAACATTGTCCATATAGTCTGCGATCCAGCCTGACATGATTGTGAAGCATTTCCGGATCTTGCTGTCTGCACAATCTATTGGTACGCCTTTGAGAGCCCTGGCTTTTACCGGTTCAAAGATGAGTTGGAAGACGCCTTGCAGTGTATCGGCATTGATCGGTCTTTGGAGTTTATTGGTCGACGAGGTACTGGCAAGCTTTGGCGGAACTGGCAGAAGTGCAACAGGAAGAAATGGAGGCGATCCTGGTCTATTGCATCTGGTGGATGGAACATTTCCGATTGAAATATAGACAGGCCATGCTTTCTTGTCTCCGGAAAGGTTTGTGAGATGCGTCTGATCTGACATCCCGATGATGGGAACTAGAGTGGCCCCTTTTGGGAGTGGTTCGTATAAAAGGTCAGGAACGTTTCACTTTAAAGAGGATAGGAGAGGTTACTTGAACGTCCCACCACCAGTCAGCAGTATGCATTTCTGAAAATATTTCCTGTCCTTCCTGATCATTTTCACGGCGCAGTGCATAGACGAAATCATCTCGATAGGCAATCTGACGAAGAAGATATCTGATGCAGTCTAAGATATTACAATAGAAGAAGGGTAATGTTCTCTGATTGTCCTTGAATTTTCCTTTAAACCATTGTAGATACTGGCCATAAGGATCTAGGCGCCGTAGATGATTCTCCAACGTATGCATGGAGCTGTACCCAACTGATACCAAGTTCCCGAGTCAATTTGGAAAGTAATCGTTTATTCGTGATTTTGGTACCTTACTTTCAATGAACCAAGTCGCATGTTACAAGCCTTGCCCACTTGTAAATGGCGCCCATGGGATCTGACACAGAAAACTGTTGTCTTCCTGATACCCTTGGACATCTCCAATAGCTTCCCCAATGCCTGTATAATGGCACTGTTGGGCTTCCTCCTAGGTGTTTTCTTCAAGTGCTTTGGTATTAGATTCGTTCATGGTCATATTTGGGATCTCGTCGTGTTTATATACGGCAGGATGATTCTCTGGTTCGGATTCATAGTAACAATAGGAGCGCTCGCTTAGATCGTTGGCGTTATATATATCTCGTTTGAAGTCGTTCATGAGGTTCTCAGTAGTGGATTGGAGTACGATTTTGAGATTTGCATGCAGTATTCTTAGATCCTTCTTGTATGCGCCGGAACGGAGGTCCCTTCGCTGACAAAATCAATATTTGACGGGCATAGTTGATTTCAAATCTGTCGATATGTGGGGCTGAAGTAGATTGTATTGCAATATTGTCTGGATGTTAACGCGAGTTAGTGAGATGTCGATCCAAGGGCTACACAAACATTGCGCTATCACTACAGGTTGATGAGGTTTAGCGTCATGGCTTGCGAGCTCATGTTGTGTTATTTGTTTATCATTTGGCGTCCAACCTGAAACAAAATTTTGATAAATCTATTGAACGTCTCATCAATCAATTGATAATTGGTTCATATCTTCTTGATGTTGATGATCTAAAGTGTGGATGTTTGATCTTGAAACAAAAAAAGTGAATTCTTTATTGATTCGAAGCTTCTTGAATATGTGTGAGTTCTGTATATAATGTGGGTTGATCTCGACGGAAGGATGGTCATACCTGGAATACCTCAGCAAAATCGGATCATGCAATTCACAGTATTCTCTACACTTCTCAAGCATCCCTTAGTCTCTCTATATACACCAAAGATCAATCGACATGGTGCATAACATAATCCACACAGGGTCAGTATTCATGCAAAATGCAGGTCATTTGCAGGCTCCGCCAGGACAAATGTATCAACTTCCTCCTAGCACTCTTATAGTGAGTATTGGTATGATGCAGGAACCCAGATGGTCAACAAAGTAGCTCTCATAAGACGAACATGGGCTTCATAGCAGGGAAACCTAGTAAGGATCTGTATAAGGCTTGGAGAAAGTGTGTGAAAGATCAGATGACTGCAAGGAACTTTCTGCTACTAAATGACAAACCTGCCAGTTATCATGACATGGACTTCCTTCCAATCTACTCAGGCATGAGGGTATTGTTGCCTGCCTGTGATCACATCGCCACTGGTGTAGCTGAGAATAATCAGGAAGATATAATAAAGGTAGAAGAGGCCTTTGTTGACCTAATCAAGAACTGTGTTAAGAAGCTGGAAGACACAAAAAAAAGAGCTAATGGTTTTCTAGTGAATCTATGGCTGGTGCCAGCGCAAGTGAGAATGGCCCTGACCTTATTACCTGCGGGTGCTCCTGTTCTCTGGGGTTTGGCAACGATTATACCTAACCTGGGTCAACTTCCACAAAACCCTCCAGTGGCCATAATTCCAGGAGCACCACAGGCTCCAGTTCAGATAGTTAATCTCGCTCCACCACCACATGTTGTTGTGGCTCCTCAGGGCAATGGCAGTGGGTCAGGAAGTATCCTACCTTAAGCTGTCAGCAACGCTCCCCAGGCAGATTTCGCCCAGGCTCAACCAGGCAATGACAGTCCATCTGAAAATGTGCTACCTCAAGCGATGGTCAGCCCTGCCCCGGCAGAAGTCATCCAGACTCAACAGGGCAATTCTTGTATGTTGGGAAGTGTCCTACCTCTAGCAATTGTCAACCCAGCCCCAGAACCCGTCACTCAGGCTCAACCGGGCAATGACGGTCTGTCTGCAAATGTCCTACCTGAAGCGGTTTTCAACCCTGCCCCGGCACCACTCATCCAGGCTCAACTGGGCAATGCTGGTGGAGCAGGAAGTGTCCTACCTCTTGCTGTTGTCAACTCTGCCCCGGCACCTGTCGCCCAGGCGCAACTAGCCACTGGCGCTATATCCCGAAGTTTGCTACCTCAAGCTGTCAACATTGCTCCCACAGCACCTGTCGCCCAGGCTCAACAGGGCAATGACGGTGCCTCTGGAAGTGTCCTACCTCAAGCAGTTGTCATCCCTGCCCCGGTACCACTCATCAAGGCTCAACATGGCAATGCTGGTAGATTGGGAAGTGTCCTACCTCTTCCTGTTCTCAACTCTGCCCCGGCACCTGTCACCCAGGCTCAACCAGCCACTGGCACTGCATCCGGCAGCGTCCTACCTCAAGCTGTCAACTCAGCTCCCCCGGCACCTGTCGCCCAGGCTCAACAGGGCAATGACTGTGCATCTGGAAATGTCCTATCTCAAACGGTTGTCAACCCTGCCCTGGCACCACTCATTCACGCTCAACAGGGCAATTCTGGTCTATCTGGAAATGTGATCCCTATACCACAGGCTGACAAGTCCGACAATGGAGAAGGTGAAATTGTGTGTGCTTCTCCGAATAATTACCCCACGCCAGGCAGGCTTTTGCAAGCTCGCTATAGGGATCTCCAAGGTCAAAACATAGTGCCAACAGGTTAGATCCTTTCATATTTACTGATATGATTTGTGTTTTCACTCACCAACATTTGATATACAGATTGGAGCACTCTGCTTGGGTGCTCATGCGCAGTGCTAATGGTTTTTCTGCTTCCTTCAAGGCGTGGCGTGCATTTGTCCAAGCATATCAGGAATATGGTAAACGTTACTCCTTATTATAATTCTCTACATTGGCATCTTCCGCATATCAACGGCATCCAATTCTCAGAGTTGGATTCCTATGACATCGATGGATTGTCAGCAATGATTTACAGAACTGTACTGCATCATCGGATCCACTACATACTCGGCGCCTCAGGCGCTGGTCGCCTGAGGCTAAGTAGGCATGGCGACCAACCATTCAGTAGCTGGGATTATGTCTATATCGAGAACGATGAATCAGTAAGAACATGGGTTCTTTCAAATCAAGTACTTGACGACCCACATGAAATAATAGTGTATTGATACCATGATCAACGCAACAGATCACAAAATACCCCGCCCTTGATGAGGGTCAACTATCTCACCCAAGATGACATGCGTCATTGGGCCCATGATCCTGGTGCACGTATAGGCCATATGCATGTCCGCTGGGCGCGAGATCTAGCATATTCTGCGTGGGGTTAGAGTGGTGAGGGCGATGCGGTGAATTACCGAGATTGTTCTCATATATCCGAGTCCTAAGTGAATAGCACAGACTCCGCAGATTTGAGCCAATCCCTACCTAACCTATTCCTTCCTTGTAATTCCGCCTCTGAATCACCATCGAACGTCTAAGAGTCTGAGACAGCAGGAGACAACATATCTGACATAGTGCCACTCTCGGGAGGGATTCTCGCTCATTCGCTAGTCAATCGAGTCCCACTCGGGATCAGATGCCTTAGCGAGCTGGACACTCAGCCACTTTTGGATTCGACTAGTTGCCCATTTCAAGGTGACAAAATCCTCAACCGGTCAGCTCCCATTGGCCGTGAACCTTGTCATGAAAATTCGCCAAAAATACGATGCACGATGGAAGACTTTCATGTGTCACGGTTAACTAATGAGGCAAGGAAGCGTCCCACCGATCAAGATGTCGGGCATCATTAAGATCCTGTGTTGAAGAGCCAGCACACAGAATCGCTGTTGAAGATTCAGAGTTTCAATTGTGGCATATCGGCTGTGGCTTCCGAACTCTGAGTATTTGCACAGTGTTAGCCATCTGTTGAGTCTTTTGATATCAATATGAATATTTCTTCTTTCTCTGATTCTTTGATTGCTTCTTTGTGTGTGTTGTTTCCTTTATTGGCAATTAGATCATAGTGTACTCGTAAATCAAAGCCGCTTAGATTTTCCCTTTTTCCAGATTGCGCATGTTTACTTGTTGTGTTGTTGTGAGATCAGTCTACGATCGTCCACCGAGACTTCTTTGCCATCAATAATGAGGTATAGTCGCGGCTCAACAAGGGGCTCAAAACGCATCGTGTGCTCAGCATACTTGCGTCAATCACACCATCGCATAATATCACGACGACAATCATAGGGCTATCACCATATGAAGCTTATACCTCTCATCCACGAACCTCCAGACGGCCAAATTCTACAAGTTTGTGCTCTTCCTGTTGCAATGGCGCAACGATTGGCCATAAAAGCCTCCATCCCCAGTTCTCCCATTGCTAGATCTCCTGGTCACACTTCTCCTCAACTCATTACATTAGTTTCATTGATTCATCCCGGACGATGTTGTGGGAACCTCACCATAGGTCTGAATCCCCAGCCCTGTCCAGGTTGATTTAGACAGATTTGTTCACCTATTTGCATATCTCCCGAGTGTGGACTTTGTTCAATTCACATTTGCCTAAGTCTACTGACGGTCTTTACTCCCACAATTCCTCTGAAATCACCAAAACACCCAGCCCAGGACAAAAACCAGAAGTAAGGACTCTCTGTCAGTCGATTGAGTCCCCCCTATGGTAACATTAATCAGCCCCCGCAGAGGTTAAGCCCTCCTAACACCAAGTGTCGATTCCAGTAATGCGAAGTGCAGAAAAACACATTCCCGGGCAGCTGCTATTGCGGCGGAGGCATCAAGGACGTAATCTATCGCGCCTTATTATGATAATAATTGATAGTTTAACAGTTTACTAACTCCTCGTTATGTTCGGACAGTGGGTCAATTTCTTCTGGTGAAAAGCCAGCCTTCGAGCCTGCTGTCAAAGATTTCAGGTTAGTGATATATCACGTACAGTACAATCATCACTCAATAGTGAACACACACCAGCCGCAAGCAGGAGCTGTTTTCGGGAAATATCATACGCAAAAAGCTGGTGTGGCTTCATGAACCCCATCAAGTCTACAGCAACATACAAGACATGGCCAGATCAGGTCAAAGCATACATAACGGTACTCGCATGGAACCCAGCATGTCCAACAGGCGAACAATTGGACTCTGTCCAGAACCTTGGCCCTTCCCTCCCCCCGTGAAATGTCAAGTAACAAAGATAACAACCGACAACCGCCGCGCAGATGTCGAAGAAGTTCTACCACAGATCAGAGTCTTGGTCAAGGACACTGCAAAGAAACTTCAGGCGACGAATGACCGTCTTCACGCAGAATGCACGGACAATACAGCTGAACGCCCAGATGATCCAACAGCTGAAATGGCCTCCGACGTCATGAGAATGTTTGAGTATCCAACTTCACTTCGTTCCATTTGTGTGACAGTAATAATAATTTGTTGTTAATTAGAGCATCATGATTAGGCATCCCTGTACGACCCTAGGGCTATAAGAATTCACATTCTTCGTCGCACTGGGGCCCCAGCAGGTGAACATACATTTTTAGAACACCCCTGGTACGCAACTTCTCCAGACAGCGGCATTACATTAGGTGTTCTATCAACACTGACAATAAGCACGCTTGTCTTTGTGCTACAAAACCAACACGTCGAGGAACCGATTAAGTCTCTACGATATCACATCGGGGCGACAGGCTACGGTACGAGCATGTTATGTCAATGTCCCTCCAAAACACTATCGCTGTCCGAGCTCATCTTCTTGTATAATGATAGAGATATTCGCGCCTGGCTGCTCGCCAACCCGGGCAAAGATCCTCTCAATCTCCTGGTCCTTGAAACACGTCAAGGGACCGACGAGGGCCGAGCCAAGACCCCGGCGCCTGTTTCAGGTCGCCATCAATCTTTCGATCCCCACCGGTAGCATAGAATTGGGTCTGCTGAGAGTGTGGATCACAATATTGACACTGAAGGAAATGTCAGCGACGATAGTGATGACTACAATGATGGCGACTTCAATGATACCATCATTGTTGACAACAAGGTGGCGTCAGCTCTGTCACTTGCACCTAACACCCGCAGTGGGGAAGATCATGATGAAGTATAATTTATTTTTTAGATTTTATTCATTTAATCCGTGACCTGTTAGATTCATTGTCATAATATATAATCACCAATGCTAATGAAAGACGTAGGAAAACGATACTGACATGCCCGAAGCGTCGACCGGGCCTGACAGTGAGAGCGATCTATCCGCAGAGCTCCACCTACCTCTATGACCGACCCGCCATTCAGGAGATCTAGAAAAAACAGCTTGCCCTTCAGGGGAAACTGAGAAAGTCCAAGTTGCCACAGTGAGGGCACTTCTCAAAAAGTAATCCTCGATGTCTCAGTACCTAAAGAATCCTCACTTTACTACTGTTACGTCGAAAACTCGATCTACAGACCTAGAGCCTAGAAGCCAGAAGCACCCTGGGTGCCAATGTGGGAACTACGGCACTGATGACAGAACAGCTGACAATAGTGATCTTTGAGCGGAATGTGATATCCCTATTCTTCGTGCCACGTCCCCCCAAACCCTTCAAATGACAAATTCACCACCAACTGTTGCTCCCCAACATCCTACAACCCTCCCTGTGTCCCCCATTACCACTCATCCTCCGAATTTGCCTACTGTTTATTCTGATATTAGCAACCCCGCCACCCCCAAGGCAATAGCAGCCAGTGGATCTCGAGACCCCCCTGTCCCTGATGCAAATCATCATGGCGAAACTAGAAACGAACGAGGTGAGGGCCCAGCCCCCAACAGCCCAACGAGATTGATTCAACTAGAGGCACAACTCACCGGTGTGGGAAAGCTCATCTTGGGCGTCACAGGAAAAAACAGTGAACTTTTTTTTTCATTACACTTACACTTAAACAATATTATCATAGATTCTACCCACATTTCTTAAGCGTCCAGCATTTGTTACATTTTCATGTCTTGTTGTAATATGTATCATATTAATCAATCAATTCTGGTATCCTCTTGCGTTTGCCTTATTTGATAGACCAAATTGCGTTAGTGATTGTAATCATGCTTTGCATCCACAGCCTTTTTCAGCGACTACCCTGAATTGAGTAGACACTTCCAAACCCCTTTAGGCTTTGTAAGTGTCTCTTGCAGAATCCCCCTCTCTAACCGATACTTGTTCCAGCTAGACTTCGCCCAGACAGAGCAAGTTGCACCACTCTCTCTTGGCAAATTTTCCCAAACTCTCACATCGACGTGTCAAGACTCAAGATTATCCATCAAATAGGATCCAAACCATTCTGCGAGATTGTTCAAACTCAACAACACCTCTTTTCGTCAGTAAATCACTACGCGCAGGTACTCTTATCTACTGTTCAACTGTACTCCCAAATGTAGGCCGGACGCCACCAGAGATGCCATTCACTACCCAGCGGACTCAGGGATCACAAAATCTGAAGACTGAATTACTTGACAAATCTCAAGATGGATTCCCAGTGACAGTCTGTGTACGCCTAAATCCAGTCAACTTAGCTGGCATTCGTGCAGATGTGGAGCGTCTGCTTAAGTCTTGCAAGGTTGTATTCCTTGCATACAGACACCAACACTTTTCCCGCTGCTGATTCGCTATTTGAAGATGAGAATAATCTTCTTACCCGATTTTAGCTTGGCCACTGTCAGAACAAGAGGAGTTGTCGCTAACTAATGCTGCTTAAGGCTTGGACTGGCCAGGGCTCCAACATTAGCGCCCGATTCATTTCATCTATTATTTTTCCTGTGTGTCAAAACCTACATCACGACAAATATTTTGAAAGTAATAAAAACCCTTATGTCTCCGCCAGAGGGATGAGCTCTGCAGCTTCCCGTCCTTCCGAATCCGGTAACTACACCCACAGTCAATACGGCGATTCAAAGGTAGAGTAGCTTCACAAATCTAAGGAATTTGAGGATCTGGTGTGATGATCCCGCAGAAGAAATAACCAGCCCTCCAATAATGCCAGGTTGGGAAACCGCATGTTAGATCTGCTAAATAGGATTAGTAGATATTCCACCCACACACCGAGTGACAGACTGTGAGTCTACCCCCCCTTATACTAGCGTTTACACCTAAGAACTTACCCACTAAATCAAGCCAATCAAACTTCACACCCCCCCTACACAAAAAAAATAAACACTCAAACTTTACCTTCACGAAATCTCCTATATACTGCCAGCATTCTAAAACCAAATATCAGCCTGCCGTCTGTAGACAATCAGAACTGACCCACGAGAGAAATTTGAACCGACATCATGGTATCGAGCCAGCCAAACCCAATTCCATCTAAAATGCATGCGTGTCTGTGTGAAACTGGCACCAACACCCTGGCATTGAGCCAGCCAACAATGAACGCTGTGAATCACAGCCAGTGTACGCGAGACGTTGTTTCAGGTAACAAAGCCAGGAGTCAGAAAACTAACCGAGCAGGCAAATAGAAACATCCTAAACTGGAAACAAAAAACAGAAGCACTTCAGAATACCCCAACCGGGCCTCAGCAGAGAGAATCTGGCACCTCCCACAGCACTCGGTCATCAGGTGTGAATGCATCCCCACCAAACACTGTACATCATTGAGGACAAAAATCAAAGTGTGCCAAAACGACAACCCATCAGACCCCAGTATATCTTCCACCAGACACTGATGCTGACGGACAACGTGGACAGGTTCACCTCTCTGAGAGTAACAGTGACGAATACCAGGTTTCACCTCCGCACAGTGAAACTGCACCAGCCACCGAAATCGATGAAGCAGCCCTTCATTGTCAGGAAGAGTCTGCAGCACAACATCCAGTCCAACCATGGAACCATGGCTCAGGAAACAATGGAGCAAAGACGGTAAGAATTTGAACGTGCTCTGGATCACAGGATGTAGCAATTCCCCTGTGGACTACCGGGTCTGGAGTGATAATAACTCCCGTTATTCCCGTCCAATCCAAGACCTTCCTCTCCTCAACGTTAATCAGGTATTCTTTCTCACTTGGTGACCCTAATACTCTTACTGAGTCTGTTATCAGAAGTTCAAGTTGACTCTCAGAACGAAGCCCTTCAGGACGCCCGACCGTGTGGCATGGAATTAATTCACGACGAAACACTGTAAGAGGTATTGAAGGGGAAATACTAAGCATTCTGAGGACTCTAATCTTCCGTTATACTCAGTTTGTTGACCCACTTCCCAACCCAATTGCTTTGACGTCGGAGGTTTACAGACTTTGGAATACGGCTAAAGATGAGATTGGGGATGCTGGAAATATTGAACGATCGGAGAAGAGTATACACATCGTAAGTATGGTCAGCTATCACCAAATATACGATCTGGTACTAACTACCTCAGATAGGTCAAAAACCCACCGGCGTGCGCACTCAATATGTATATCATATTACAAACAACAGCCAAGATCTATACAAACTACAGGATGACCGGACGACTATTGCTCGTACGGTCCAAGTCCTCCTCGAAGATGGTCAGTTGATGTGCCCCCCTTCCGGATAAGAGGTTTGTATCTGAGGGACGATACTATCTACACATCTTCTTTGCACAACTGACTCTGAACTTGGCATAGACAATAAAATTCAGATTCCTCGCACCCCAGATTGTCAATGCCATATGCGGTAAGTATTTCAATGGCAAGAGTGTGCTTGGAATACAGGATCCGGAATTTGTCGACCTAATTAATGGTAGGATGGTATGCCTGACATGTACAATACTGTGCCATGCACTTCAATCGTGGTGTGTTGGTATTTATCAGGACCCTCTAGACTTCAAACGTGATGCCGTCGGAGGTAAGATACCCACAATTGGCAGCAACTTTGCTTGATCTGACAGCTAATCCTTTATCAAAGATCTTCTATACCGACAGAAGAACACCTGGCGGGCTATGCCCAAGCCGATACAAGAACTGATGCGAACGAATTTACGTGAGACGATTGCCGAACAGATACAGAAAGAGCATCAAGTTTTGAAGGAAGGGAGAGAAGGTTTTGACAACAATCATGATGAAGTTCACACCGAACTTCAGCGTCAGTTATCCAGAAGGAATCCACGCCGAGTTACAGAACGAGAACTGACTTCCAACAATCCCACCAGGCCCCTCAATCATGAGGGAAATATGCAGAAAACGTCTCCGATGACTGATATGACGTTTGACTACAGCCAGACGGCCTTTGCGCATGCCCTGCCGATGCTCAACTCGAGTCCATCTGGTCTAGATAACTCACAGAAGCTGATACTCGCACTAGAGCCAGAGAGCGTGCAGAGCCCTGACCTGGCCAGCATTCTTTCTTTGAGCCTCAATGAATCTCAAGATTGTCTCGCACCTGTCTCAGATAATACACCTTGAACTCAGCCCGGCTGAGCGTGGACTTTGACTTGGTGCAATGTATCTGTAAAGCGCCGATGAATATCATATAGCAAACAAGGTAATTGATTTTTTTGGCAGAACTGAGCTCCATTCTGAGCAATATTCCGGAAAGATCTCGAATCATGGAAATGACCGTTACCTGGAGGTCCACTCCAGGTGACGGTGGTTGACTATTAGTGTAGTAGTTGAATAGGAATAGTAATAAAGGGAATCATGAGGCGTCTTAGAAGAGAAACGATAATATGGGAGCACAAGTAATGACGCCCTTAACTTAGCAACATCGTGATGATGCTATCCTTGTAGCGTCCAGATCTCTAATTCACAGCGGCCTCTGAACTCGATGTCGTTCTGTGTCAACCTTCAGGAAGACTTTGCGATTTCATAAGCCCACATCACAGGCTCTCCAGAAGGTGTCTTGATACTGCCATACAGGATCAGAATAACATCTGACTGATGGGCATCAAGTGCGCACTACGTCCAGACGACCTTCTTCAGAGGACTTCATATTTATGAATTGAGAACCTTGTATCAGAAGCAATCCTGATGCGTGAACCAAGAAACCGATTGTATCAGGCCGTGAGGGCTTCACATGGAACGTAATCAGGATGCCAAGACTCAGCCATGAACAGCTTCAGGACGTGGGTACCCCAGTCTATATAATGCAGGATGGGACATGGACGTGGCGACACGAACCATCTCCCCTACACCTCCGGCGATTGAAATCTCAACACCAGGGAAATCATTGTGGGATTCCACCACCACCCCCTCTCCTCCCCCTTCATGGCTTCTGCCTAGGGGAGCGATGCTACAACCCCTCCTCTCCCTCTGGGGTCTACCCCCTTCTCCACAGGGTTCTTGTTCCTGTTCATCGTTGACTCCCGCTCATGAAGTTCAGTTCTCCCCTTTACCCCGCACTTCCTTTGCACCTCGCTTAGGTTTTGCACGGTCGGCATTCTGTCCCCTTCGCTCACGGTCGGCGCTGAGCTTTCCAAGCCCTTTGCGAAGTACCTTTCCTTCTCGATTTTGTGGTCCTGTCGGGGAACACTTCGGTTAGTAACTTCAGCACATCGTCTTCGTTTCGCATTCGGAAAAGCATCGGCCGCCGTTACCCCAGTAGGTCGTCTCAAGTGTTCAAACTGCTTTCCCCCTCACACCCCCCTCCCTCCACCCTCCTGGTCTTCGTCCCGTTGCTCGGTTACAGCTACACCCACCCCCCCCTTCCCACCCTCTCAGCTGGCACCTTACTGCTCCCCTCCCGCGGTCGATCTTCGGTCGTTATACAAAAACCCGCCTCGGTTACGCCCGTCCTCCTGGCCGTCGCTAATGCCGCTTTGGCACACCCTCCGGGGACCCCTCACCAGAGTCGCCTTCATACACCGTCCTATCCTGCCATCGGGCACCGCTTCGTCCCCCGGCACCGCTCCGGTGTGCAGGTCCATACTTTCATTTCCTAGCTCAGGCTGATACATGTCATTTATCAGACGTAAATTTCCTTTGTCAGGGGTTCATTCATCTCCTTTGTTCTTATATTTTGTAGATGTCACTAAGGGTTCTCCTCTCCTTCCTGCTTGTTTCTTTCCTTTCTACTTCCTTCGGGTGTACGAGTATGTTCGTAGGATTTGGTTGGGCGATAGGCGAGATGTGCGGTTGGTCTCATACCAGAGGGACTTGGGGGTTTGGATGTTTCCTGGGGTGAGGTGGGTAGGGTTTTTGTCGGCCATATCGTTAAAGATGCATGCTGTCTTTGTACCTTAATAAAACAAACGCACTTGATATAAAAAAAAAAGAAAAAAAAAGAAAAAAAGACATGGACGTGGCGACACGCTTCCGCTCCCCTCTTTCCCCCCCCCTACATTTCTCAACACCACGTCGTTCTGCGCACGATCTCCCCTCCTACACTTTGCGTCCTCATTGTTGGGCCTCGCGTCCCCACCCTCACCTCCAGACATGGCCTCCCACCAAGGCGGCCCCTCGAGAAACGCTACTCCAGCTCCTCTCTCTCCCCTCCCGACCACTGGAAACCTCGACTATCTGGTCTCGATTTTCCACCAGACTACCACTAACCTAGAGCTCCCTGCCGCGAGCTTTCCACCCATTACTCCAGCAAACATTTCCACCCTCTGCATCGGGGAACAAATGCTCCTCCCTCTACCTTGCTCCTGGCTTCAATCTTGCGTCCATATAGCAACTGCTCTTGAGAACCTCTCGAATGAGATCCACGACCTGTCCTCACAGGTTGCTAACCTGAACCTCTCCCCACAACCACCAAACCTCGCCCCTCTCCAGGCTCCCCTCCGTGATATTGCCTCCCGTCTTCTGTCAGCCGCTCAGGCCTCTTTTCCCCCCCAACGTCCTAATGTCCTGCAACAGGCCACACACTCCCCCAGTGCGTCTCGTCCCACGCCCTCCAGTAACACCAACCCCGCCCGCCAAGAGAAAGGGAAAGACAGAGCTCCTCCGGCTCCACCCCCACCTCCACCTAACACGGTCTGGCCCTCCCCCTCAGCTGACCCGGATCTCCCGAGATACGACATGTCAACTTTCCCTCCCACACTATATGGCAACCCTGAGGTGTTCGCGAAGGAATATCGCCACACCTGGGAAGAGGAGGAATTTGTTAAAGGGAAATACCCCCCCGGTCCCTCTTGGACCGCAGCCATCTGGACCCCGACTGGCGGCCCCCCACCATTATGGCTACCAAGGCCCCCCCCACCTACGCCCAAGCTGCCGCACCCCCTGCTAAAGGAAAGCAGGGTCGTCAGGCAAAGGGTCCTGTCTCAGCTTCCTCCGTTCCGGTTGCGTCGGGTGAGGTTTTTACAAAATCTCCCCCTCCTCTCCCCCAAGCTGTGTGCAGATTCTGCGCCTCCAGAACCACCTTCGAACCCCACCCAGAAGTGCTTAAGAGAGCAGCCCATTTTCCCGACATCGCTGCCTCTGTCCTCAGAGAGGCCAACTGATCCCTTCCCCTTTCCTTCACTTGCACGGTCAATGACAAAGGCTCAGTGTCACTGCTTGGTACCGACCTTCACACCCCCGCATCCGCATACACCCCCTACTTCGCTCTCCTTACCACAAGACTGAACAAGGCCTACCCAGTAGGCAACTCCCCTTGGGATTTTTTTAAGCCCGCTCCGAACGAAACACAACTCTTAATTCACTCCATCCCTCTCGACTTTCTGCCTTCGGACGATGACGAACTCTTCCCCTCTCTTCATGAGTCCATCCGCAATGCCAGGGGAGTCTCCATTCTCTCAGCGCGTTACCTTAACCCAGACCCGGAATCTCGTGAAGAGCAAAGGGCCACCTCCGTGGTTGTTACAGTGACCCCGCCCAACGCTTGCGCCATCCTCCCCTCCGTCAACCTCTTCCCCCATAATCGGAGAGTCGAACAAATGTTTTCTTCATCTAAAAACTCCCAGTGTAAGAAGTGCTGGAAGTTCGGCCACCCTCCAGGCCACTGTCCCAGCTCGCTACCCGTTTGTCCCTTCTGCTCGGTCTCCTATACAAAAGTGGAGCATCGCTGCCCTAACCCTTCCTGCCCTAAGGGTGGCAATCTCCGACCTGTCCTCGCCTGCTGTCCATCCTCGGTGGCATGCTGCCCTAACTGCCAAAAAGAGCACTCTGCGCGCAGCAGGGATTGCCCCTCCCGCCCGAAAGGCACCCTAGACGTACCAAAGGTGCCAGCTAGACAGAAGCAGGACAGCATGGATCTCCCTGAAGACCAGGCTGGCCCTTCGACGGTCCTTCGTCCAGCACCAGGTGCCCCTCCTCACACCCCGAGTGCCCCTGTACTCCCCAGCGATGCTCCTCCACCTAGGAAGAGGGCCCACCGCACCATCACCATGACCGATCTCGTCCCAAGAGAGAGCGGTGATGAATCCCTAGACTCTGACCCCTCCGAGAACTGTGCCCAATAATGCAGAATTTTTTCACTCGGTACACCGACAGCAGTGCTCTCTTCCCGTCCTTTCCAATCGTTCAACATAACTGCCTGTGGAGCTGGGATGTTTTTCTCTCACTTTTTCACAGCTTTACCATGCCGCCTCACCCTCCTTTGCTTGTTGCTATTCAAGACCCCCCCTCTAGACGTTCGGTTCTTCCAACATTCCCGGGGTTTATATCGTTCGCCCCCCCCCTCCTGGCCGCCCACGAGTAGCCATTTATGTTTCTCGTACTTTAAACCAGCATTTGTCCTGCTCAACCGTTTTTCATGACCCCTCAGATATGCTTTCAGTTGATGTTTTTTCCCCAGAGGGTCTTTTTGGATCCCCCCACCGCTCCCTCAGGGTCACCTCGGTGTACCTTCTTTGCACAAATCGTCCTCCCTACCAGTCCATACCGCCTGGATGAATTTTTTCTTTGCTGTCCTACCCTCACCTGGTTTTAGGTCATTTTAATCTTCACCACACGCTAGCAGATCCCTGCCACTCCCTATCTGAGAGAGAATTTCCCATTTCTACACGCTACTTTGATGCCGCTTTCGACGTCCCGTACCACCTTCTCAACACCCCCGGGCTTCATACTCGGTTCCCTTTTGACACCATTTCGCGACCCTCTCTCTTGGACCTGGCCTTCGCGAATACCGCCCTCTCCCCCCTCGTCTCCTCATGGGACACCCCCCTCCCCTCCACTGGTTCAGACCACGTTCTGTGTGTGATAACGATAAAACCCCCCCGATTATGCTACCCCCCACTACTCCATACTAGGCCCTTCTTGACTTAGTCGTGGTAGGGAAGGCACTGGATGCCTTCACCACATTACCCCACCCAGCGCGACCCACCCCCAACTCCCTGAGTAGGTGGTTCGACGTCTCCTCTAACTGCCTTACCTCCCTCTTGACCTCCCATGCCCCAAGCAAGCGCCCGTGCCACCGCTCAAAACGATGGTGGTCCCCTCGCCTATCGTCTCTGAGGAGGGAATATCATAAGTTTGCAAGAATATCCCGCCTTGACCCGTCCCCCCTCAACTGGAGCAATGTGAAGAGCTCGAGAAAAACATACTTTAAGGCCATCGTCTCGGCCAAGAAAGCACACTGTTCAGAGTTCTTGTCCTTGGCCACTCCACACTCCCTCTGGACGGCCAAGAGATTTGCATTTGGTCGCCCAGCACAAAGGTTTCTGGACTTGCCAGGGGCCTCCGATCCGACTGAAGTAGCGGAAACGCTTCTTGACCACTTTTTTCCTCACAAACCCCCTCCTCCCCCTCTCTTCCGCCTCGCGCCCTATGAGGACTATACTCCCCTCACCTCCGAAGAGATATCCAGGGTCCTCTCCAAATCCTCGAACACCTCCGCCCCTGGCCCCGACCACATCCCGTACTCTGTGTGGAAGTCTGTACATCGCATTAAGCCCTCCCTTCTTCCTTCCCTCCTAGACCCCCTGCTAGCCCACGGGTTTCACCCTCCCTCCCTCAAGAAAGCACTGGGTATTGTCCTCGACAAGCTGGGTAAACCCTCATACGACTCGCCCTCCTCCTTTAGGGTTATCGTCCTACTTCGAACCCTCTCCAAGATCCTTGAGAGAGTGGTAGCCTCCTGCCTTTCTGCCCAAGCAGCGATATGCTCCCTGATCCACCCCCTTCAATGCGGGTCCCTCCCTGGGAGATCCACCGCCAGTGCCGCCCTCATCCTACAACACAATATCGAATCCTTCCACCACCTCCGCTACAAAGTCTCCACTCTCTTTCTCAATGTAAAGGGGGGCTTTGATAACATGGAATCGCCCTTACTCCTCTCTCTCCTCCGCAGAAAGGGGGTCAGCCCATACCTGGTCCAGTGGGTCGGCCCCTTCCTCAGAGACCACACCTGCCGCCTGACATTCCAAGGGTCCCCTCGCCTTTTCGCTCCTGTCTCAGTCGGGGTTCCTCAAGGATCCCCCATCTCTCCCCTTCTGTTCGTCATATACGTCTCCTCCCTCCACCTGGAAATCCCCAGATTACTTATTATCTCCTACGTTGACGACTTTGCTATCACAGTGGCTTCGCCCTCCTACAGAACCAATGTTCGCCTGCTTCAGAAGTCCCTTTCAGCGCTCAAGACGTAGGCCTCGCCAATCAACATCTTCTTCTCCGTTCCAAAAACCGAACTGATCCACTGGAGGACCACCAGGAGCAATGAGCTGCCGTGCTCCATCCTGGTGCAGCTGGAGGATCAGCTCTGCTATCCACAATCCCGCCTGAAGTGGCTGGGCTTCATCTTCACCCCCGCCTTTGACCCAAGGTCCCACTTCTCCAGGCGGTACACACTTGCAAATGCCGCCCTGGCCACGATTCGCCGCCTCTCCCCCCCCGGGATGGGCCTTCCACCTTACCTTTGTCTCTCCTTGGCGCGCTCGCTCCTTGCTCCAATTCTCTTATATGGGTCTGCGGTCTGGAACCCTCCCCCGTCTATCATGGGCCCGATGTCTGTTTTCTGGCATCGTGTCTGTAGGTGGATCACCAACCGCTTCTCCTCCACCAACATAACATGTTTGCACAGGGAAGCCTGTCTTCCACCGTTGCCTGTTCTTATACGCCACCAACGCCCCCTTGCTGGCCTAAGGCTCATCTGCTCCCCTCCTGAGATAAACCCTGCTTCAGCACGCCTCCCTAAGTCCGTTCCCACCTTCTCGCCCCACCGCACCACCTTGATAGCGAATGGGAAGATTACCTCCCAACCTTATCTCTTCTTCAACCTCGACTGGCGTTCCGCTCTGGACAAGACCAAGAACCCTAGGTACCGACACAACGCCATCACAGCCTTGGCTAATACGGCCGTCCCTCTCGTACACGACATCACTACATTGCCGCCCATCTCCCTCCACCTCACAGACTACCTGCCCCTAATCCCGGGGGTTGTTCCATCTTCTACACGCCTCAAACTGAGGGCTAAACAACTCCTCCTTTCTGACTGGTCTTCCACCCCAACCCCCCCATACTACTCCTATTTGCCCTCAACACGCCCCCATCCCTTCATGGGCTTGGGGAAGTTTGTTGCGGGTAGAATACACCAGATGTGCTCTGGGAAAGGTTATCTCGCGGCTCACCCCTCATGGGACAATCCCGATGCCGACACATCCTGCCTGCTGTGCTCTCAGGCCCCACAGACCTTCGAACATGCCATCCTGTCCTGCCCCTCCTGCGCCTGCCAGAGATCCCACCTCCTCCAAGTGGTCTCGGACTTGGCCCCCGAGGCCCCGATCTGGTCCGACCAGCAGCTGCTCATTGCGCTAGCTGACTTCATTCACACCACCGCCACTGGTTTCCCTCCTGGGATGCCCCCGCTTGCTCCCTCCCTGCACACCCCCCCTCCAAATGCCCTCCTCCAACCTACTGTCCTACCCGCCCCTGGCCCTTGAGACTAGTTAAGCGGTTTATACTTTCCTTAATTTTAGCTACGGCTGCTTTGCGACACTTATTGGTCGCCTTGGGGGAATTGGTTATCTTTGTTTTCTTTTGTTGTTTGTTATGTTTGATTTTCGGTTTTGTTTTGGCCATATCGTTAAAGATGCATGTCATTTCTTGTACGGTAGAAACAATGAACCTATGATTTAAAAAAAAGAAAGAAAAAGAAAAAAAAAAAAAAAAAAGTACATGGACGTGGCGACATTCTTCGTCTCCTCTACACCTCCGGCCATTGAAATCTCAACACCACAAGAGATCATTGTCACCTCCAGCCACCCCCCTCTGCTCAGACACCTCACATTGCCTCTGTCTGAGTGAAGCTGTCTCCCTCCCCTCTTCCTTTCCCTTCTGATGGTCAGGCCTGGCGAGCTTGTTCCTAGGGGTTGGTAGAGTCTGCCTTCACCCCCTCTTCTCCGGGCTCACTTAGGCAGCCCTCCACGGTCGGCAACCCCTCACTCGTCAACGGTCAGTCTTTAGTCTTGGTTGATCAGTAAAGTAGTTGTCCCCGGTGGCACTGCTCTCTGGTATTGCACTATCTCCTTTGGGGTCTGCTGGTACGGTCAGACCTTACGAAACATCGTGACCCGGCTTCCGTCGGCCTTCCTGGTACTTCTCGTGTCGGTTAGCCCACCGCCCTCCCCCTCCCTGATGTTTAGATCGGCTGGCACCCTACTGCTCATGGCTCTACACCCCCAGCCTCTGTCTCCCTTCTGATGTCCTCGGACTAGGGGAGTCAAGTTATCCTTTCTCTCCCGTTTCCATTACCCAGAATAGCCAACCGGAGCTTTCTCCCACTGCCACCAGCCTTCCTCTGTTTGGCGGTATTCTCTCGAACTCGGCTGCTCTTCCTGAGCCTCGGCTGGCGGGGCTATATGCCTCCGGGAGCGTTTCTCCCCTGATTGTCTCCCCGAGACCTGTCATTCAGGAGTCCGTATTCCCTCGGGAGCTGGGCCCGATGGGGTTTTACTACTGTTTAGCTTATAGGCTGTTTAGCTAGGGGGAGTGGGTTTGTTTTCCTTTGTTGGTTGTGTCTACAGACAGTTGGGGATGTTTTTCTTTTAGGCTAGACTTCCGCGGGGGTTTTTGGTTCGTGGCTTGCAGGCCCGCTTTCTCATCTCCTTGTAGTTTCTACCCATAGTACGGGGCGTGGTCTTCTCTGTCGGGCAGTGTCGGAGGGTTTTAGCTTAGGGATGGCGGGATGGACTGTAGTTGGAGGCTTTGGACTACGTGGCCCGTTCTTGGTTGAGAGTCCGTTGTACCTATGACTGTGGGATGAGCACAGGTCTGTGTTTGCCCCGATAGAAACAATTAATAATCAAGATTCAAAAATAAAAAAAAAGTAAAACAAAGACAGAGCCATGGCGACACGAACCATCTCCCCTACACCTCCGGTGATTGAAATCTCAACACCCGTGAAATCATCATGGAATCCACCACCACCCTCTCTCCTCCCCCTTGATGGCCTCTGCCTAGGGGAGTTAAGCTATCACCCCTCCTCTCCCTTTGGGGTCTACCCCCTCCTCCATGGGGTTCTTGTTCCCGTTCATCGTTGACTGCCGCTAATGAAGTTCGGTTCTCCCCCCCTTACCCCGCACTTCCTTTTCGCCTCACTTAGGTTTTGCACGGTCGGCATTTCGCTCTCTTCCTTCACGGTCGGCGCTGAGCTCTCCAAGCCCTTTGCAAAGTACCTTTCCGTCTCAGCTACGTGGTCCTGTCGGGAACACTTCGGTTAGTAACTTCAGCATCTCGTCTTCGTTTCGCATTTGAAAAAACATTGGCCGCAGTTACTCTAGTCAGTTGTCTCAAGCGTTTGGATTGCCTTCCCTTCCCCATCCCTCCTCTTTCACCCTCTTGGTCTTCGTCCCGTTGCTCGGTTACAGCTACACCCTTTCCCCTCCCTCCAATTCCTCAGCTGGCACCATGCTGCTCCCATTTCTGCGGTCGATCTTCGGTCGCTATACAAAAACCTGCCTCGGTTACACCCGTCCTTTTGGCTATCACTAATGCCGCTTTGGCACACCCTCCGACGACCCCTCATCAGAGTCACCTCCATCCAAGAAATCATACCCTAATTCAACAGCTATTGGTTAACCCCTCATTCCTGTATGTGCTCCTGATCACTAATCTATCTATGGTCAAGAGAGCCAGACTGCCACCGCCTGCAACGAGCCTCACAATTCATCCTATACTAATATTCCTCATTTAGAGCTGGAAGCTTCAGTGAAAGCGGTGGAAATTCTTTTTCTTTCTTGGTTTTATTGTATATGCTTTGTATTACTAGTAGTACATAAGGTCTAAGGACAAATTAGCGGAATCCAAGCATAAATTATGGTCTAAAGTAAAATACTCCTGGGTATCATGGTATGGTAGATATATCTTCTCTGGCATCATGCTATTAAAGACTTTTACCGTTATTTTCTTTAGCAACCGAAGTGAGGGAAGTGTCATGTAAGATGATAATAGCATTGAGGGAGTCTTATGATTCTTAGGTTTCATGTGGGATCACAGAACATGCAGAGCAAGCTACACTGTAAGGCAACGATCGTGATTGCAAGTTATCTGATTACTCTCACTGTAGAGAATCTGTTGTATTTAAACTTATGTCCTGACTAGCAGGAGAATAGCAGACTTTGGCAGTATCAGGTTTTAAGAATATATCTGGTTGAATGGTGATCTCAGAGTTCCACATGCCCTTTAACTATTATCTCTTTTTTACCCCTGAGTTGCCGAACTCCCCCTTCGTCCTGGGACTTTCGGGTAAAGGGCTAGCCCTCCATTGTACCCTCTTCGTTAGATACGAGTAAACCTATTATAGTATTCAATAGGATTTGTATTCACTAATATCCATCAATCGGGACCACCAAGGGAATGTGATTTACAGGAGATATCCTGCAGTTTGTTCCCAACCTATGAGCATTGTGGTATCAAAATGGCTTGTTAAGCTGTATATCTATTATTTGATATAACCGGCCACTTTGATGCAGGATTCTGTGTATGGGCATTGCCACTACTGTATCTGGCTTCATCTTGACTCATCTAGTATATGGTATTAGGCCAACCAGGCAGAAGGTAGGTTCAATTTCTTTATCATTACAATATCCTTGAATAGACGATCAATACTGTCATCTAATAGCTCTACTAATGAGGTGCAGCCACCACATATCAGGCTGACTATAATGTTCTTACCGAAGAGGGTATTGTGAGTAGCAAACAAATAGAGAGTAAGGATTATGGCTTGATTATCGAGAATAGATATTGGTTGATCCTCAATCTACTGCAAGAAGTGCTTAGTATTGGCGAATACCTATATATTGAACTTTACAACTACCTTCGAGTCGTAGATTTCCTTCTCTTTCAAAATTCCTCCTCCAACCCCAAGTTCACAAAAGAATAGTGAAGGCTCTATTCTTTGAATACCATCAATATAAACTGTAAGAGGAACCGCTTCCTGCCTCTCATTCAAGCCTGACTAACTTCCTTCCCCCCAAATAGTTCAATCACCTATATTATTATTAGTTCACTCTGCAAGATACTCAAAGGGTAAATGAGTTTAGTCTCCTTTTATCATATTAGATAACCTATACTGATAAATAGATCAAGGTGAGTCTCCCTATCCTCTCCGATCATCTAGCCACATCTGACAATTACAGTGATTAAACCTCATACAGTTAAATATTTCCTTCCTAAAGTCTAATGGAAGGTGACTGGATCTGTTGGTTACAAGCTATAGGGAAATTCTATACTAGCTGAGAAACCCTCAAAACCACATATTAGAGAAAGCAAAATTGCAAACTGGCTCTGCTGGATTGGCTACACTAAATAATTCTTTACTGCCCTGTCTGAACTACCCTCATCAAACATAACCTCATGGCACCTAGCAAACACACAACTGATCAAAGAATCCCTTTTGTATTTCCACCTACTGCTTGTTTCTTCCTTCTCCACCCCCAGTTTCCTAACCTTTGAGGTGTTCAAGATATTTCCCCTTTCTTTGTTCTATACGCCAACTGGTCAGATTATACTCAGGCATTTGAAAACGCTAAATAACCTGAAGGCTGTTAGGCGGTAGCCTATCACTGAAACCTATGTGATAACTACAGCTGATTATCTTTATCGTAGATAGAGATTATCTAGGTGGGCTCAAGTAATAGGTGAATGTAAATGTAGGTAAAATGATTAAAGATTTTTCTAGCATAAAACTTATAATATTGAGAAGATCCCTTCTCCGGTACTTGATGATTTCTCCTAAAGTGTGGGAGGTACTGCAATATTTATATACTGCATCTTAGTCTTTGTGAGTGTAACAGGTTTACCTCTGTTGAACAAAAATAGTTTAATCGCGGGCTAGCAGTTGACCATCAAGCGCTAGGTGTAAGTGAGGCTTCAGGAAACTAGAAGGTGAAGAGTGATAATAGTTAAAGGGCAAGTGGAACTCTGAGATCGCCCATCAACCAAGTATGTTTTTTAAACAGGAGTCTACTAAAGTCTACTATCCTACTTGACAGGAGATAGATTTAAAAACACGAGTTCCTCCAGAGCAATAGTCCTCTGATAATCTACACCCATAATCATTACCCAGCAGTACACCTTGCCCTGTATGTCCTATGATTCAACATGAAACCTAGAAGTCATAACACTACCTCAATGCTAATGTCAGCTTACAGCACCATTCCTTCACTTATGTTTCTAAATAAAACAAATAACCTGCAAAACTGAGAATAATACAAGCTACCAGGACTTAATATGGTTCTCGGCCTGTAAAACAAGCAACTTAATCAAGTAAACAAAATAATAAAATTAAAGATAGGAAATCATGTACTCTACCGTTGTACACAGTTCCCGGAACATGTATACCTGTTACAGTAACCCATATCTAACTCTCATTCCAACTAAGTATCTACTAACTAAATCCTATTATATGACAAAGGGCCAACACCTTTTGACCCTAAGAACTGATTGCTCTATCAACTGACCTTTGATCAAGTACACACTTCTTTCTAGTCTTCAGTGGACTCAACTAATGAGAGGAGCGTAGTCCATGGTCTGCAAGAAGATTGTCCCATGCATATGCTTGTTGACTTCTTGTTTGAACCAACTGTAACGGGGGCACCCTATAGAGAGGTGAACTCCAAGGTTGCGACCGCACCAAAACTCAAAGTAGAAGATAAAGATAGAGTAAATAATTCACGAAGAATCAAAACGGTCAAACTTAATATCGTTAAGCTGAAAGCTTCACTCAATAAGTTCTCTCGAGGAA
>Ga0307509_10000704_pt1 | contig 57039 bp, 51 predicted proteins | sample 10_EM_MG_FD_202245 | JGI IMG/M metagenome (GOLD analysis project Ga0307509, IMG submission 202245) | Populus trichocarpa ectomycorrhiza microbial communities from riparian zone in the Pacific Northwest, United States - 10_EM | ecosystem: Host-associated > Plants > Roots > Unclassified | place...
GTTTGGGTGTGGTGTGGAAGGAAATGGAGGACGAGGGAAAAGAAAGAAAAAGACTTTGTCGAAGATGGGGAATGGCTTTCTTCTGTAGTTAGGATTTCTGTATATATAGGGCACCGCTGGCGGAGCAAAACGAATAAGAATCCTAAGGTACTCTCGACTGATCATAGCCCAATTAATTTGAGATTCATCCAATGTTGCATCGATATTTAAGAAACTACTAGAAACCTAGATGAACCTCTGTAAGCGGGTGATGTGGGCCATTGTTCCTAGTATTATTGCTATGCGTGCATCTGAATATGTTTTCGAAAATCTTCTCTAGAGTGTCTGCTACTAGACTTTCGTCCCGCGGGTCTGGAGTTTCGTCTTGGCCAAGCATAACATGAAGGTATCTGATCATATGGCCTTTTTTGGTGCCTACAGGCACACTTGTAACTTGTCCAGCAAGAGCCTTGTTATCCCAGCCCAAATATCAAACCTTCCAATAATATATACTTGTGTACCCCAGGACTTCTTAGAAACCCGATAGCCTTTTGTTGCCCACCAAGTCCCTTTCTACAAAAGGGGAGTAAAAGAAAATAGCTCGATCCATAACTATCCACCCATAGGGAAATTTTTCAAATGTGGGTTGTCATAGAACGTACAGCGCCAGCGTAGCCATAAAGGAACATACTGGAAGGAAACTAGATATTTAACACCCGGAAAACATTTTCCCGCAAAGGAGAATTTAGATCCCTTGAGATTAGATAAATAGGATAACAAGGGCCCCCACCTAGTAGTAGGACTAGTTGGGCTCCGTGATCTCCGGGATACGTGCGACAAATTGACCGATTTGTAGAGCATATCTCACTTCTTTGGGAACACCCATTCCTGAAAGTTTCATGCCGCAAAATGTATAAGTCCATTAGAAATGGTTATAGCGTGTGCAGTGAGATCCTAGGCATCAAGGCTGTGGCAACGGAAACGGAGACTTTGTGAGGCGAGTCAAGTTCAGGGACTCACTGAGGTAGTTGAGGGGGTGGATTGGAGTGGTGAGCAGGAAAATGAGAGAAAAGACCTCGCAGATATAGGACTGAAGGGAAGGGAGGAGGGAAGGGAAAGATAAGAGCGACAGGGATACTGCTGTTGCCATTAATTCTGCCATGCATATTGCCGGAGCTGGGGAATGCATTCATTTGTCCCTAAAAAAACCCACGACTGATTCCCAATGACAAAGTTGAACAGTCAGTCAGCTGTGTAGAAGGGGTTGCAGATAGGAAACAGCGGAAAAAGTAAGAACGATGGAAATTCCTAGCCATACTGGCCAAACGATAGATTGTAAACAGCATCTAAGATCCTGACCCGACAATATGCGAGGATTGATGTGGGCTTTGGATGGGAGTGTGATGGATACGATTCCCATAGCATGTGATTCCCTTCGACCAAAAGATATTCAGCTTCAGCCTCTATGACATGCTTGCGGAGGGGGTGAAGAGGGAGGAGAGGAATAGAACCTTTGGTATGGATAGGGGGGTTGCTATGGCCCCTGAGTGGGCTGCGAGAGGCATATTCGGGCTCAAAAGACCGCGTTTGGGAAGAAACTTTGATACTAGTGTTCACAACTGTCTTTGGCGGACTGTTGCAGGGGTTGGAAATTAATAGTCCTTTTAGTTCGGCGCTTCTGGAAGCTACAGTTCCCAATGGGGAGGACTACAGGAAACAACAGTGATATCGTCTTGCAGTCTCACCCGCTGGACTGTCTGTCGGCTGACAGTTTCCGTCCAAGAATGCTGGGAACCGTGGGGTGTAAATTGGGAGAGAATGAAACCCTAGAGTTCGTTACGGGGCCTCCGGGGCCCTGAAAACGCAGGCCCCCCAGCTCAATTCCCGGCCCCGCCCCGGTGAGCGGGGCAGAGCGCAGCGTTTTTCCCTCCATTCACCGCCCCTCCCACCGCCTAAGCCCCCACCCCAACACTCTAGTGTGTTCTATGTGATAGCGACACTCAGATAGTAGCTCGCTCATAACCCAACGATGATTGTAGTAGTGTAGGTAACGGCTCAAAACACGGAGAAAAGCACAGCGGTGGTGGTTGTGGCATGTGACGAAAACGATGTAGATGTTTGATGTACGATGCAGGAAGTTCTCTGCTGGTAGCTCCGACTAGATACAGAAGAGAGCGCACAAACACACAAAACAGGAAATACCCACACAACAGGAAAAACCCCTAAGTGGCGGTCACGACCCTAAACCGGTCGTACCCCAAACTAACTATGATGCCCTAACAACTATGGGATTCCAGCTATCACTATGATATCCCAACCAAGAGGCTCCTTAGGTCGTGAGAAAAGAAAAGCAAGTCTAACAAGGGTACTTATCCCCCATCCGCGCACAAATGTATAAAAAGGCCCTCCCCATCCAAACCGTCCCCATCCAAACCGTCTCCACCCAAACCATCCTCCACTTTAAAAACAAAAACACAGGTATCATACATTCTCCCATCCTTCTCCATATCAACCACAACACGCTCATCAAGACAAACCCACTACCAACAGAGAAACTGCAAAATGGACGTCAACTCCAGCCAGCGCACGCCAATCGCTCAGTGGACCAACGCAGCAGATGAGATTCTTATCACCGGGCTCCTGTTCCATCTCCGCGAAGGCCACAGGGTCGGTGGTGAATATAGTTCTGAAATCTGGGCTCAGGTCACCAATCAGCTCAACGAGTCGTTGATTGGGACTGATATTTCATTCTTGGCTGTCGGAGAGGTCAAAACCCGCTATGCTTCCGTACGTTTCCTTTATTCTTTCTCTGATTCACGGTTGAGATGCAAGAGTACTGATTTAGTTTTAGTTGAAGAGGAACCTCAGAGAGTTTCTCGAATTGTTGGAAAGAGAGGGCTTCAATTGGGATCACGAGAATGGAGGGATCCTTGCGGATGAAGATTTTTGGCATAAATATACCGAGGTTTGTGACACCTTTTACTCTATATGTTATTGGTCAAGCACGTTTTGGGCCTAATGAGAGAGTGTTTCTAGATCAACCAGAGGGCCGGAATCCACAAGACGAGGCCTTTGGATTTTTTCGCAGAGTTGTGTGAACTTTTCGATAATACTGTACCAACTATTATTGCTACTGGTGCCCAGCCAGATGAAGAGGCTGGTCAAGATGTAATGGGTGAAGATAGTAAGCTCTCTGCAGTGAATGCTGGAGCTAGCGAGTCCATTTATGAAGATCTGCCAATTCAACACGACAATGGTGCTCCAGTTAGCAACTTGTGAGCAGCCCCCCCCCTCCCCCTTCGAAAAACAACAACATAAGCCAAGATCACTTCAAACACTCCCTCTACCACGACACTAACACAAAGGGTCAGCAACCTCGCCATCCGCTCGGCCGCGACTCCTACCTTGCGCCCGTCCTCTGTCTCTACCATGGCCGAACCCAAGGGGAATGATGGTAACGGCACCGCCATCCCCGGAGGCGGCAAAAATGATCCCAACGGAAGGGACCTCACCGAAATCCCCAAGCCCCCAATTGCTCAATTGGACAACCAGATCGCCACCGTCAAGTCTCTTCAGGGAATTAAAACTGAGACAAAGCCGGCAGAATACTTGCTGTACGAAGAGGCTATTGGTAGAGCCGTGAGGCTTTACCACAGCGGGAAGTTGGATAAGGAGGACTTCCGTCTCGCCGTCAGCTCTTTGAAGGAAGATGCCTGGGGGTGTGCATCTTTCTGCGCAATGTCCGACGAACTTTGCATCGACTGGATTATGGAGAAGGCGGAGGAGGGGGGGAGATGTACTAGAAACACTAAGGCCTAACGGCCGGGGGGGGTTGTTTAATTAAACCTGTATTGCTCATCAGATTTTTTCCCTTTCGGGGATTTATTTCTGGGCAGTTGGCCAATGTATAGTATTCTTCATGGTAGTCGATTTTCTCGACGAATTACTATTCTTGGCTAGCTAAGCTTTGTATGTTAGATGAACAACGCAACCGAGTAACTATCATAGCAATAAAATATTATAAAACCCTCTTGTTTAGTGTTAAGCTTAAATCACTAATATTAAAAGATGGTCAGTGAGCAAAGATTCACCACACCAGTTCAACGCAGCCCAAATCGGAGATTAGGAGCTTATGTATGGGTCGAGAACTAGAAAAAGGGTATTGGTACCCGGGGCTGGTTCTGGAGGTGGTTGACAAGATGGTCTAATAGAGAGATAGCCGGTACATACAGTGCTAATCGAGAGGGGGAAAGAAGCCTATAAGCACCAGTGTTGGAAAATCTTCAAGCCAAAAGCATCCCTCACCTTGCACCTCCGGTCAACAACTTTACCTCCTCTTTAGTCTACGGATTCCCTAGACTAACAGTTAGGGTAAATTACGAACTAAGAAGATTTATTATGAACTGCGATGGACCCCTTCGAACCTGGGCGCACATCCCCGATCTGCATAGGCTGTGTGAGGCCACCTAGGTATTCTAGAGGGGATAGCTTGCTAAACGCATCAGCAATTGGAGCTTTCCTAGCTACAATCTCTGAGTCACCCCCATTAAAGATCTTCCGAGAAGCGGCAGTATTTAATCTCTACCATCCACCAGGCAGGACCCTACAGTATATTTACAGTACTTGAGTACTATACATAGTGCTCAAACCCAATCACAACCGGCAGCTCGCCTCACTCGAATAAACCCGACAACTCATAACATAAACAATGTCTTGATGCTTGCAATTTCAGTTTCCATTATGACGCGCAACGTGAGTTATCGGGGAACCCACAGCTATTATACATTCCATTAACACCAATACCACCCGGCGAGGAGAAAGCGAGAAAAGCAAAGAAAATCTGTTCACCCTGAGGCTACTTTTCTCACAAACTGCTCCCTATGCAGATTTTTGATACCTCTAGAGAACCAACAACAGCTTAGACAATCATACTAGCAGCAAATACGAGTCCCGCTCCCCCCACAGCGATAATAACGTCTCTCGTAATAGAGCCTGCCCCATTAGGTTGTCTAAAGTTATCTGTGCCAGAAGGTGTTTCGGGTGGAGAAGAGGCGACCATTCCAGACCCCGTTGGTGTGGGGACACCTGAAGTAAATGGAACATCAGATGATCCCGTAGCCGAAGGGAAAGCCGGCGCCTGGGTTGAAGCCCCAGTATCCGGTTCGTCGTAGTAGCATTGGGGTTCAAGACACTTTAAACATTAGCTTCCGGTAGACGCATCCCAACGTGACACCCATACCCATCAAGGACATGAATGACACCATTATTGGTGATAAAGTCTGAGTCTATGATCTTCGCCCCATTGGCATACACTCTGCCGTTGTCAATCCGGATTGTTATTTCCTCGCCCTGAGCAGTCCTCAGTCTACGGCGGTATTTAAGGACAAAAGTACAGAAATGAAAAATCCACATAGCAACCGTTGTACCCAGCCAACCGGTCTTCAGCAAACCAAGTAAATTATCGCTTCTACAGCTCGAAGCGATATTAGCCTTGATCACACAATGTGAATTATCACTTCCATAGCTGGAAGCGATATTGACCTCCACCGCACCAAGTACTGGCTAAGTTTGTCCCCATCCTTCGTCTATATAGAGAATAGAGACGAGACCTTGATGCCCTGTCATGTAACTCCACTATCATTAATTGTCACTCGCTTTTCTTTTTCTATATTCGCTAAGCTGCCCACCGATAGCCCCCTAGCTACACCGCAACACTAAGCCTTAGTGTGACTTCTAGTATCTTCCAATAATGCTGTAGTTTTGGACTGTTCTTCACTGATGGCAACATGTGGCGTCATGAGATACCGTAAAATTTGGGAATAACACCCCCCCTCAGATGGCACCCCTCAATGATAATTCCCCCCTCCCTTTCCCCCGGAAGCTAAACTCAAACTGCAGATGGTCAGGTTGAGTTTGCCACTGTATCCCTCTAGCAACGCATCCCCTCAATATCTTTACCTGGGGTGTTATTCCAAAATTTTGCTGTAATACCAGTACCGGTCAGGCTAAGGGCAGATTGATGGTGTAGTCCTGCAGTGGGAGTGCTGTTTTCCACCGAACAAACCACTCTGGTAGCTAGCCTTAACATGCACAGATTCTCTGTACAGGTATATAAGATGCCTTTCTGAATCATAGTTTAGAGAGTGTGAGGGGTTGGAGGAGAGTAGCCTCCCAGGAAGACAGCACCCAATAGACACAGTTCTCTCTCTATCTTTATTGCTCTCATCTTTTTCTAGCCTAACGTATTGGACCGGGAAGAGAATCAGACGCAGAAGCAGATCAGTAAAAATGCACCAAAAAAATCGAAATATGGAAGTCACAATTGAAGTACAATGCTGCAAAGATGAGATTAAGAAGGGTAGGTGATATCTCTGATAGTACACCATTTAAGATTTGCCTGTTTTTCAGCTAAATTCGGAGGATTAATTTTTTCGAACTTCCCGCAGTGAGGATTTGTGCATACAAACTGATTCACTTCTGCGTCTGATTCTCTTCCCGGTCCAATACGTTATCCCATCCTTGTCTAGTCAATTAGTCACTGAATCATTATGTCACCTCTACACTTGCCTGCTGTCCTTTTATTGTGAGGTCACGATCATATAACGGGGTCGGGATATGACACAGTCGAGCACACCATCCATTTATGGGAGGGACCAAAGACACTCTGATACCGGTACTCAAGTATGGGTAAAGGTTGGGGGCAGACTACCTTTTTGGCGAGTTATCCTATGACTTCCACCATTCTAAGAATTATTGGCCTTCACCACACAAAGTAAATTATGATTTCCACAACTGTAGGTAATATTGGCCTTCATTGCAAATTAAATTATTGCTTACAGCGGTGGAAGCGATAATTTACATTGTGCTATGAAGGCTAATATCGCTTAGAGCTGCAGAAGCGATAATTTAATTGGTTTGCGGAAGACCAGTTGGCTGGGTGCAACCGTTGCTATGTGGATTTTTCATTTCTGTACTTTTGTCCTTAAATACCGCCGTATCAGTCTTTGGTTGCTTGTGAGGTCTTTCGAGACGGCTCTGGCAAGAACCACGTGGTCACTATTTAGGCACCCTTAAGTTAGGAGGATAGGAAGGAAATTCAAAGCGCGACCTTAGGTTAAGATAGTGGCCAATCGTTCATTGCTGAGACCTCCCACCAGGATACCAATCGCCTGGAAAGCGGCAGGGTTCCGAATGGTCGGTGGAAGACTGGACCGGACCAGCTAGTCCGGTCGAAAGTCAAGTCAGGTCTAATGGTGGAAATTAGACCCACTGGAAAGTCAGGATTATCGGACCTGACTCTGCCAGGATTCGTCCGACCAAGCCTATCAAGCTATACAATATGTACCGCCCTTTAACAGATTTACTATTTTTATCACAATAAATCACGTTCACATAAAGCTTTTCTTAATGAAACCCACTGTTTCCATGGACTATACAGTAGAATTTGAATGGAGATGGTGCCTCGCTTGATTAGGGCGGCAAAAATAGGGTTGTGAGTATTGAATTTTGTCCGTTCTCTAAGTGAGTGATATTACATGACCCAAGGCCACAGTACCGGTATTCGATTCAACTTATCCATCCCGGAATCACATTTCCCTCCACATCCTCTCCTCTCTAAAATGCTCTATCATTTTGTATTAAAGGGTTGTTGACTTGTAATATGGCAAGTGGCTTTAATATCCTACAATCGCTATAATTTTGTTCTTAGCGAGTCTTGGCCTGGGTCCCATTTCGACTTTCATGAGATTCTACTGGCAGTATGGTATTCCCACCCATTACCACCAACTTGAGATTGCTGGAATATCATTAAAATTCCCTATATTGATTGCAATTATCTTGACATTTATTTTATTGAAATCAGAGGGCTGTCTGTGCTGGCTTCCTTTTTTCGGCATAATACCCCCTCTCATATGCAGTGATTTGTAAAGACTGGTCTGGGACCAGTTCGGACCAGACCGAACCACACTGCTGAAAATTCACGAAGGTTCCATATCTCGGACATCACTAAAACCGTAATGGTGCACGACTAAGAAGCGGTTTGTTTGAAGAGAGTTGCATGATTGAGTAGTATTGTGTCAGGAGAGAGTGATAGTATGTTTGATTGAGGCATTAGACACAGTAGGAGCGTTTAACATGGTTTGGGATTGGACACTAGCGCAGACAGGAGGTCAGGGATTAAGGTTGACTGGGCGTTGGAACGGGCCAGTGTCGCACAGTTAGGAAACGGACGAATGTAAGAGAACAGCAAAGGTTTGCAGAAGATGAGGATAACTCTGTAAGATGGCGAAACATAAAGAAGGGATTCAGGGAATAGGAGTTTCGGGAAACTCCTACAAGGTTTTGTGGATGGAACGGAGAAAGGAGAAAATGGAGAAGAATGTTGGGGACAAAGAGTTTTCCTGTAGAAGTCAATTTTGTGTATATATATAGAAAACCGCTGGCGGTACAGAAAGAATAAGAATCCCAAGGTACTCACGACTGATCATAGGCAAACCATTTTGACACCCAAGTTAGTCAGGTCTAGTCATTGACATCAACCAGGGCTGACGAGTCTGGTCCTACTTCCAAGACCCGACCGATCGGACCATTCGGAACCTTGGAAAACGGCGTTGCTAGGAGCGGGGACAGTGGCACGGGAGAGCGTATTAACTGTGTCAGCAAGATTGGCACTACCCAATGCACCGGCAAACGCGTTGAGATTTAAGGCGATAGCAGTCGTGGAAAATATTCCCGGGAATCGTAGGAACACTATCGATAATGTGAACAACACCGCCAGCGAAATTGATATTCTGAAATGAGAAAAATGTTAGTGTAGCTCATTGACAACCAGAAATCAAAATTTAGAGTCATTGCTCGACAGGGGTACTGGAAGACATGAACTCTTGATATTTCTCAGCAAAGCTATGAAGTAGTTGCAGGGGGCATAGAAGAACGATTGTGTTTAGGAAGGAGGTTGAAACAGGGTAAGAGGAACTCCAAAAAAATTGAAGGTGGGTAGGGGGGCTCACAGCTCTAGAAAGAATAGAGACTTTGTTGAGACTGGAATAGAGGGATGGATGATCGTCCATTAGAATTGCCTTGACGACTCGCGGCTCGCCAGCGGTTATGTTGGCGCACCTCTTAGTAGTCAAAAGAGTGGGCAAAAACTCTGGCTTGTTGCCAAAACCTGCTGGTCTATAGGTTCCATTGAGGACGTGATAGGCCAGTAAACTCTTGATATGTTGGGCATCGTTTCCGGTTGGAGTAAGCATCATTTTCATGGTATCAAAGACTGCTTTATTATTAGGTGCAAGAAGAATGATATTCGAAGAACCGGTGAGAATAGAAACGAAATCAGGATACATCGAGACGACAGAGGTAAAATTTCTAAGTTCAGGCGTACCCGAAAGGAGCTCAGCGATGGATTGAGCCCCAGAACAGGCGGCCAGTATGAGGATAGCAGTGAGAGTAAGTTTGAAGTTAGGCATGTTGGCCAGAGAAAGCAGTCAGGTTATAGAAGCTAAGGTCCAAATAGAGAACAGGCCAGAGATTTCGGAGGCTCCTCTGTTGAGCGGGTTTTAAGTTATTGAAGAGAAACGATTGGAGTGAAGAATGAAGAGGAGGGAGGACCTATCTGTAAGGTGCAGCAGCAAGATGAAGGGGACGGCACACGACGAGGCCAACTCCCAGAAGCTACCGGCGCACATGAACATGAACAGCGGCTCTCCAGACCGAGTTCCGCAAGTGCCACGCAAACGCGCTACCCTCCCTACTGCAATAGGTATTAATAACATGAAATCCAGAGAATTTCTAATGCCAGTGCCTTTTTCCTAGAAATACTGCTCGAAGTTATCGTTCACGACCCAGAAAGGTACACAGAGCCTGGTGCACCTCCGCCAGTAGAGTGGAAAACTATTAGTTGATAGTCGGAATATTGTACTTTCCAAGGGCTACGGCGTATCAAAGTGCGATAATGACGATTGGCTCATCGGCTCACCGTATCCTGATAATAATTACGACCAACCGAGAAAGCCGTCCAAACCCTTTTTCAGGGTACCTGTATTACGACGACTGGCGATTCAAACGACTTGTGATGACCTGGTAGCCGTCAGTTAAAATCAATCGAACGCGGAGGTTTTCAAGTTCGAGGTAACTCGGACCCCCATTCACTGGCGAGCCAGGACTTCTTAGAAACGCGATAGCCTTTTATTACCCGTCAAGTCCCTTTCTACAAAAGGGGAGTAAAAGAAAATACACTCGATGCGTAACTCTCCGTCTGTCGGGAAATTTTTCTAATATGGGCTGTGTCATAGAACGCACAGCGCCAGCGTAGCGATAAAGGAACATACTGGAAGGAAGCTAAGCGTTTAACACCCGGAAAACATTTTCCCGCAAAGGGGAATTTAGATCCCTCGAGATTAGATAAATAGGATAACAAGGGCGCCCACCTGGTAGTAGGATTAGTTGGACTTTCTGATCTCCGGGATACGTTCTGGCGTGGAACAAATTGACCAATTGTTAGAGCACATCCCACTCGTTCGGGAACACTCATTCCCGAAAATTCCACACCGAAAAATGCATAAGTCGATTAGAAGTGGTCATGGCGATTGCGGTGAGATCCTAGGAATCAAGGTCGCGGCAACGGAAACGGAGCCTTCGTGAGGTGACTAGTCAAGTTCGGGGACCCACTGAGGTAGTTGAGGCAGTGATTGAAGTGGTGGGCGGGAAAATGTGAGAAAAGACCTCGCAGAGATAGGACTGAAGAGAAGGGAGGAGGGAAGGGAAAGATAAGAGCCACAGAGATACTGCTGTTGCCATTAATTCTGCCATGCATATTGCGGGAGCTGGCGAATTATTCATTTGTCCCTAAAAAAACCCACGAGTGATTCCCCATGACAAAGTTGAACAGTCAGTCAGCTGTGTAGAGGGGGCGAAGAGGGAGGAGAGGAATAAAACCTTTGGTATGGATAGGGGATTTGCTATGGCCTGTGAGTGGGCTGCTAGGGCATATTCGGGGTTCAAGCGAAGGCGTTTGGGAAGAAACTTTGATGCTAGTGTTCACAACTGTCTTTGGCGGACTGCTGGAGGGGCTGGCAATTAATAGTCCCTTTAGTTCGGCGCTTCTGGAAGCTACAGTTCGCAGTGGGGAGGACTACAGGAAACAACAGTGATATCGTCTTGCAGTCTCACCCGCTGGACTGTCTGTCGGCTGCCAGTTTCCGTCCAAGAATGCGGGGAACCGTGGGGTGTAAATTGGGAGAGAATGAAGCCCTAGAGCTCGTTACGGGGCCTCCAGGGCCCCGAAACCGCCGGCACCCCAGCCCAATTCCCCGCCCGCCCCGCTCACTGGGGCGGGCCGTTTTCCCCTTCCCCGCCCCTCCCCCCGCCCCAACACTCCGGTGTCTTCTATGATATCCCAAACAGGAGGCTCATTAGGTCGTGAGAAAAGAAAAGCAAGTCTAACAAGGGTACTTATCCCCCATCCGCGCACAAATGTATAAAAAGGCCCTCCCCATCCAAACCGTCCCCATCCAAACCGTCCCCATCCAAACCGTCAGCACCCAAACAGTCCGCCACTTTAAAAACAAAAACACAGGTACCTTCTCCACTCCTTCTCCATATCAACCACAACACGCTCATCAAGACAAACCCACTCCCAACCAACAGAGAAGCTGGAAAATGGACGTCAACTCCAGCCAGCGCAAGCCTATCGCTAGCTGGTCTAAGGAACGGGATGAAATTCTCATCGACGAACTCCTGGGCTATCTCCGCAATGGTGATAAGGTCGGTGGAAAATTTACTTCAGCGATCTGGACTCAGGTCACTGCTGTGCTCAACGAGTCGTGCACTAGCACTAGCACACCCTTGGTTCCTCGTCAGGTCACAAGCCGCTATTCTTCTGTACGTTTCCTTCCTGCTTTCTCTGGTTGACGGGGAGGTGAGATGCCAGTGTACTGATTTGGTTTTAGTTGGTGAAGTACCTCAGAGACTTTGTCGATTTGATGCAGACAGATGGTGTTAGTTGGGATAATCAGAAGAGACAGCTCCGCACTCCGGAGGATGTCTGGGATAAATTTCGCGAGGTTTGTGGCACCTTCTACTCTATATTAGTCGAGCACGTTTTGGGCGCTAATTCGAGGGTGTCTCTAGAGCCACGACAGGGCCGGATTCCTCAAGAAAAGACCTTTGTATTTTTTCGATGAGTTGTGTGAACTTTGCGATATTGATGGACAAACTATTATCGCCGCTTGTGCCCAGGCAGGTGAGGAGGCGGACGAACCCGAGGATGTAATGGACGAGGACCATAGTTTCTCTCCAATGAATGCTGGAGCTAGCCAGTCCATCTACCAAAATTCGCCCATTCGCAACGAGAATGGTACTCCGGTTAGCAACTTGTGAGCAGTCCCCCCCTCCGAAAAATAACAACATCGGCCAAGATCACTTCAAACACTCCCTCTACCACGACACTAACACAAAGGGTCAGCAACCTCGCCATCCGCTCGGCCGCGACTCCTACCTTGCGCCCGTCCTCTGTTGGCTCTGCCATGGCCGAACCCAAGGGGAATGATGGTAACGGCACCGCCACCCCCGGAGGCGGCAAAAATGATCCCAACGGAAGGGACCTCACCGAAATCCCCAAGCCCCCAATTGTTCAATTGGACAACCAGATCGCCACCGTCAAGTCTCTTCAGGGAATTAAAACTGAGAAGAAGCCGGCAGAATACTTGCTGTACGAAGAGGCTGTTGGTAAAGCCGCGAGGCTTTACCACAGCGGGGAGTTGGATAAGGAGGACTTCCGTCTCACCGTCAGCTCTTTGAAGGAAGATGCCTGGGGGTGTGCATCTTTCTGCGAAATGTCCGACGAACTTTGCATCGACTGGATTATGGAGAAGGCGGAGGAGGGGGGGAGATGTACTAAAAACACTAAGGCCTAACGGCGGCGGGGGAGTTGTTTCATTAAACCTGTATTGCTCATCAGATTTTTTTCCCTTTCGGGGATTTATTTCTGTGCAGTTGCCCAATGTATAGTATTCTTCATAGTAGTCGATTTTCTCGACGAATTACTATTCTTGGCTAGCTAAGCTTTGTATATTAGGTCGAACAACGCAACCCAGTAACTATCATAACAATAAAATATTATAAAACCCTCTTGTTCAGTGTTAAGCTTAAATCACTAATATTAAAAGATGGTCAGTGAGCAAATATTCACCATACCAGTTCAACGCAGCCCAAACCGGAGATTAGCAGTCCGTGAGCCGAGAACCGGAAAAAGGGTATTGGTACCCGGGGCCGGCTCTAGAGGTAGTTGACAAGATGGTCTAATAGCTCAGAGATAGCCGGTACATACAGTTCTAATCGAGAGAGGAAAAGAAAACTATAAGCACGAGTGTTGGAAAAGTCCTAAGCCAAAAGCATCCCTCACCTTGCATCTCCGGTCAACAACTTCACCTCCTCTTTAGTCTACGGATTCCCTAGACCAAGAGCCAGGGCAGACCACGAACCAAGAAGATTTATTATGAACTGCGATGGACCCCTTCGAACCTGGGGGCACATCCCCGATCTGCACAGGCTGTGTGAGGCCACCTATGCATTCCAGAGGGGATAGCTTGCTAAACGCATCAGCAATTAGAGGTTTCCTAGCTGCAATCTCTTAGTCATCCCCATTGAAGACCTTCCGAGAAGCGGCAATGTTTAATCTCTACCGTCCACCAGGCAGGACCCTACACAAGACCCACAGTACCCGAGTACTATACTGTACATAGTACTCAAACCCAATAACAACCGGCCACTCGCCCCCGTCTGTTCACTCGAATAAATCCGACAACTCAAACATAATCAATGTCTTGATGCTTGCAATTTTAGTTTCCATTATGACGTGCAACGTGAGTTACCGGGGAACACACAGCTATTATTCAGTCCATTAACCCCAATACCACCCGGCGAGGAGAAAGCGAGAAAAGCAAAGAAAAATTGTATACCCTGAGGCTACTTTTCCCAAAAGAAATTGCTCCCCCATGCAAACTTTAGATACATCTAGATAACCAAAACAGCTTAGACAATCATGCTAGCAGCAAATACGAGCTCCCGCCCGCGCCACAGCGATAACCACGTCTCTCGTAATAGAGCCTGCCCCATTAGGTTGTCTAAAGTTATCTGTGCCAGAAGGGGTGTAGGGTGGAGAAGAGGCGACCATTCCAGACCCGGTAGGTGTGGGGGCACCGGAAGTAAATGGAACATCAGATGATCCCGTAGCCGAAGGGAAAGCCGGCGCCTGGGTTGAAGCGCCAGTATCCGGTTCGTCGCTAGTAGCATTGGGGTTCAAGACACTTTAAACATTAGCTTCCTGTCGACGCATCCTAACGTGACACCCATACCCATCAAGGACATGAATGGCACCATTATTGGTGATAAAGTCTGAGTCTATGACCTTCGCCCCATTGGCATACACTCTGCCGTTGTCAATCCGGACTGTATTTTTTCCTCGTCCTGAACAGTCCTCAGCCTTTGGTTGTTTGTGATGTCTTTCGAGAAGGCTCTAGCAAGAACCATATGGTAACTATTTAGGACCCTTAAATTAGGAGGAGAGCAAGGAAATTCAAAGCGGGACCCTAGGTTAAGATAGTGGCCAATTGTTCATTGCTGAGACCTCCCACCGGGTTACAAATCGCCTGGAAAGCGTCGTTGCTAAGAGCAGAGATAGTGGTACGGGAAAGCGTATTAACTGTGTCAGCAAGATTGGCACTACCCAATGCACCGGCGAACGCGGTGAGATTTGAGATAGCAGTCGTGGAAATATTCCCGGGAAATCGTAAGAACACTATCGATAATGTGAACAACACCGTCAGCGAAATTGATATTCTGAAATGAGAAAAATGTTAGTGTAGCTCATTGACAACCAGAAATCAAAATTTAGAGTCATTGCTTCGGCAGGGGTACTGGAAAACATGAACTCTTGATATTGCTCAGCAAAGCCATTAAGTAGTTGCAGGGGGCATAGAAGAACGAATGTGTTTAAGAAGGAGTTTGAAACAAGGTAAGAGGAACTCCAAAAAATTGAAAGTAGATAAAAGGACTCACAGCTCTAGAAAGTATATAGAGATTTTGTTGGGACTGGAATAGAGGGAGGGATGATCGTCCGTTAGAATTGCCTTGACGACTTGCAGCTCGCCAACGGTTATGTTGGCGTACTTCTTAGCAGTCAAAAGAGTGGGCGAAAATTCTGGCTTGTTGCCAAAATCCGCTGGTCTATAAGTTCCATTGAGGACGTGATAGGCCAGCAGACTAGTGATATGTTCGGCATCGTTTCCGGTTGGAGTAAGCATCATTTTCATGGTATCAAAGACAGCTTTATTATTGGGTGCGGGAAGAGTGATATTCGAAGAACCGGTGAGAATAGAAACGAAATCAGGATACATCGAGGCAACAGAGGTAAAATTTCTAAGTTCAGGCGTACCCGAAAGGAGCTCAGCGATGGATTGAGCCTTATAACGGGCGGCCAGTATGAGGATAGTAGTGAGAGTAAGTTTGAAGTAAGGCATGTTGGCCAGAGAAAGCAGTCAGGTTTTGGAAGCTAAAGTCCAAATGGAGAACATGCGAGTGATTTCGGAGGCTCCCCTGTTGAGCGGGTTTTAAGTAATTGAAGAGAAACGATTGGAGTGAAGAAAGAAGAGGAGGGAGGACCTATCTGTAAGGTGCCGCAGCAAGATGAAGGGGACGGTGCACGACGAGGCCAACTCCCCAGAAGCTACAGGCGCACATGAACATAAACAGCGGCTCTCCAGACCGGGCTCCGTAAGTGCCACGCAAACGCGCTACCCTCCCTACGGTAATAGGTATTAATAACATGAAATCCGGAGAATTTCTAATGCCGGTGCCTTCTTCCCAGAAATACTGCTCAAAGTTATCGTTCACGACCCAGGTTGGGATTAGTGTTCGTTACGGGGCGGGGCGGGGCGGGTTTTCACTCGTCAGGCCCCGCCCTTGCACGGGGCCAGGGGGAATATCTTTTCGGTCATCCCCGTACAACCCCGTCCGGGGCCCAACCCCGCTCACTCCCTCGATGGGCCCCCGTTTCTCACCACCCATTTTGGACGGGGGCCTGTCCGGGGCATGGGTGGGGCGGCGGCCTGGGCGGAGGGAGGCGGGTAATGGCGGAAAAAAACGCCCCGCCCTACCCCAGTGAGCAAAGCAAGGGGAAGAATTAGGCCGGGGCCCAGCGTTCCCGGGGCCCCGGAGGCCCCTTAACGAATTCTAGTTAGGATGCTGTAGATAGAGTCAACTGACAGAAAGATATTCAGTCATCCCAAGTCTCACAGTATGCTCAAGGGCGGTTCGAAGGGTTCTTTTACCTTTCAATCCACGATTACTGTCCAGAATGATAGATCTACGTCAAACTTATTGGAGGCATGGCTCCAAACCTAACTACCGGTAGAGCCTCCCTAATGGCCGACACCAGGATTCTACCACATTTCCTTAAGGAAAAATACTAGACAATCTATTCGTAGTCTCCAATATGTAGGTTCTAACTTAGATCCCGTGCCCGACGCGACACACTAGCATCAAGACTTCCCCCTCATACGGAGGTACGGTTTGCCGATAAATTTTGCCTTTGTTTAGTTCCAATATTCTTAGCTAGCTAGAGGCAATTCGGCAGAGTTCATGATGGCTGTGTGCTTGGGAGAGAAAATTGCTGGTGCTTGTATTTGCTAGAAGCCAGGTGGGTCATGTTCGTTACAGGGGTGTTGGAGTGGGGCTTGGCGGACGGGGGGGGTGAGTCTATGTAAGGTAATTAGCGATCTCTCACCTTTCTTTCTTTCCAACGACAACCACCACCGCGGAACACCACCACGACAGTCACCTGTGAATAGATAGTAGGACAACCGGGATAGGTTGGACTTTTCCCTTCGCTTTTGTTTTTCTGGTCTTGTGATTTTCTTGGGTGAAGGTTCGTGAACAGTAGGCGACTTGAATTGATTGTGAATTGTGTGGTCTGTTTTCTGAGTGTGGTTTTGTCGGTGATAGTTCGTGATTTGTAGTTACTTCCCTCACCGAGAGTAGATACACCAATACCCGGTCTTTCTGTTTTTCAGCACAGCCCATAAGTTTTGAATATTTTACCAACAAGGGGTGCTACGCTAGTATGGGGTGAGTGGGCGAATTGGGGAGGCACCATACTTATTTCGCTGCCTTTATACCCAATTTTCTACATTACCACATGTTAGCGCAACACCCCCTGCTATCATACTAAAATATACAAAACTTATTCGCTGTACCTCCGTAGAAGCCCCCACAGTAGCACTATTGCCTATTGGCCTGTTTCCCGGACGCTGGGGCTCGGGTAGGGGGGGGGGGGGGTGGAAGATTCACCGCGTATGTAGGTAAACCGAACGAGACTTCAGTACAACGCGGGTTAACTTTCGGATCTCCCTTCCTTCCTTCGGGAAAATCAGAGGAGTCGGATATCTGGCTGCGTGGCTGCAAGCGGAGGAAAGCCCTAGGAGCATGGCCTTGGCTTGGAATGATACATTGCGATTTTCATTTAACAGACAAGTTGATAATATCTCAGCTCCAAAGGGACAAATTTTACAACTGGTAGTGGGCTGCCGTGCCGGGGCTGGGACATCCTAATGGAAAAGCTCTTGCTATAATATCACGTCACATTATAATATCCCACCTTAGCTTGCCGGGTTTGGGTATGTTCATTGGGTAGTAAGGCCCATTTAAGATAGATTTATCGACAAACTGGCATGTCCTGATCATTCATTGTATTTATCACTTTATAGCCCTAGCCATTCATAAGGGTAATGATATAATATGATGATTACAATAATCGAAGTCACAACTAAAGGCAAACATTCAGAAAGGATTGAGGATTATCATTCTACCGTTTTCCACACTTGCCAATTTCTCTCCGTGAATGTCCCCATTTGTTTGCTTACTCCGGTGGTAATAATAAAGGAAAGACATGACCATAGGAGCGTTTCTGTGAACAACTCAAACTCGAGAACAAATGCAACCGCTAACGACATTCTCTAAATCCCCACGGCCAACTACAGTACACTCTTCACTCCCGGCAACCCTCACATCCATCTCCTTCCGTCAACTCTGAAAACTACACGCTTCCGTAATTCTTTAACACAGGATAAATAGGCATTCCCGTCGTATGTCATATCCTTCAACCGAAAGGAAATGTTTGAGCTATGGTTGAGCGGAAATGGGGGGGTGATTAAATGGCGGCGGCAGAGACGTTTCCGGTACTGTTGCGGTTCTGGAGGAAATGGCGCATAGGCTATCCATGTTTAGGGAGGGTGAGGAAGGAAATGCCTACTCGGCATTAGGTGCGCTATTGGTGGCAGATTCTAGGGGTTGTAGCAGCGCTATCACTCCTGCGTGGCCACGCTTAGCAGCGCCCCACAGTGGTGTTCGGCCACGGTTATCAAGTTTATTAGGGTTGACGTCGCTGCGCCTGAGTAGTATTTTCACCACTCCCTCATGCCCATTCCAAGCAGCACACCGGAGTGGTGTTCGACCGTGGTTATCTGGCCTGTCGGGGGTGACGTCATCCCGTCCGAGTAGTATTTTTACGACTCCTTCGTGTCCATTCCCGGCGGCGCACCAGAGTGCTGTTAGCCCGTCACTGTCAGGCTTATCGCGGTTGACTTCGTCCCGTCTGAGTAGTACCTTCGCCACTCCTTCATGCCCATTCCAAGCAGCACATCGGAGTGGTGTTCGGCCGTGGTTATCAGGTCTGCTAGGGTCAACCTCATCCCGTCCGAGTAATATTTTAACCACTCCCTCATGCCCGTTCCAAGCAGCGCAACAGAGTGGTGTTTGGCCGTCGTTATCTGGTTCATCAGGGTTGACGTCGTCCCGTCCGAGTAGTATTTTAACCACTTCCTCGTGCCCACTCAAGGCAGCACACCAGAGCGGCGTCCGGCCGCGCCAGCCCGGTTTGTTGGGGTTGACATCCCCCCGTCCGAGTAAAATTTTCACCACTCCCTCATGCCCATTCCAAGCGGCGCAGCGGAGCGGGGTTCGGCCGTGATTATCTAGTTTGTCGGGGTGGATGTCGCTTCGTCCAAGTACCGTAAAAACTCAAATAGAAGAAACATGTGCTAGGACGTTGGAATTTCCCTTCTCAGCTACGCGAGGGGAAAACACTGCAAACTCAGCCCTCAGTTGAGACAAAATAAAAGGAATATACACCGCGCCTTACTAGGAGAGGCAACTACAACGTCCTAGCACATGTTTCTTCTATTCGAGTTCTTACGGTAGTATTTCTATCGCTCTTTCGTGCCCATTATAAGCAGCCCACGCGAGAGGTGTGTTACCCGTGCAGTCTCCTTGGTTGACATCACAACCTTCCACCTCCACCAAACCTGCTACAATCTCCACAATCCCAAACATGGATGCCCAGTGTATACCGCTGAAAAGAGAGAGTTTATCGTAATCAACAACGTACGGATACCTCCTCTGGGCTCGCAAGAGGATTTGGGTGGGTACGTGGTTACTGTGGTCGTCAAATAACTTCAGCGCAAGCAATTTAGCGCAATCCGAAAGGTCCTGTTTCGCGTGGACTCCCCAGTACACTGAGGAATATTCGAGAAACGGTATGCCGCGGAGATCGGGAGAGGGGCTGGTCCAGAGAGCCTTGATCTGCTGAGAATTTAGATAACTTAAGCAGGTTTCCGCCATTGTCGAATGAGCCCCACCAAAAAGCTTGGGACGAGCCCGGAGGTACTCCTGAAGGGTAGAATGGATTAACCGGACTGTGGAAGCCTTCTTGTCTACCACAAAAAGCCCATGGCAACAAGATAGCAGAGTCCCTATTGAGGGGACATTATCGCTATTGACACCCGGCGACCCTATTTCGACCGCTAGGGCGTGACACAGTTCATCCAGCTTCAAAGGCCGCTCAGCATGAGATATCCACATCAAAGCGGCCATTCCAAGCCTCGCTTTCTCCCCACCCAGTCCCCTTATCCGGTCCAACGTTGCACCATAAACATCCCCCAACTCCAAACCGTCGGTCACCGCGCTGAGCTTTTGCCGCCTGCGGTGGATTGTGGTTTCCTGTAAGATGGCATCGGCGCTCAGCGAGACAAGCAGGAATCTAGATGTATATCTGTCAGTGAATACTTGAGGTAGCTTACACAGTATTGGCGCAGTACGTACATTTCCGAAATATCATCAGGAATTTTCTTCAGGATGTCTGCCTCCAGACTACTGTCCATCGCGTCCGGGGTTGTATCCTCGTCCAGTCTGCTGTGGAGATAACTAATGATATCATCTCGTTTAGGGGTGATGGATACACTCGCTACTCTTCCGTCAAGACGCTTTCCGATTCCAACCTGAATGTGTGGTCTCCCAGTCACAAATATTCGAGTGCCTGGAGACATCCGGAGGATCTGGTTTAGAGAACTGAGAAGCTTGACCTGATGTTCCGCTGCGCATTCGTCTAGAGCGTCAATGCAAATGAATGTGCGTTTCTCGGAGGAGGTAGTCTGTAGCATCCTCACAACATCCGAAAGTCGCGGTCCCCGTCCACCAATGACCATTTTCTGATCTCCGTAGGCCCTCACTATTTCCCCTAGTACCTCCGCTAGTCCTCCTATAACTTGCTTGAGCACGGCCCCCAGCACACTCGTCGATGACTGCTCCTTTTGGGCCGCGAAGTCGAAGTAAAAACATGCAACTGCGACATTCTGTCCTCCGGCCCGATCGCACAAGTTATCTATCACCAATGAGCTAACCTCACAGCATGTCAACAGTAGCCCTTTTTTGCTTCCTTTCATCGAGGCCGGACATTATTACCTAATATAAGTCTTTCCGACCCCCGGATCTCCGTAGCAAAACAAAACTGCGTTATCCGATCCACTGCCCGCGCACCAACTTTTAAATTCCTCGGTTTGTAAGAGCCATTCCCCTACGTTTTCGGCTCGATGATCCCGGATGTCCTGATGTCGTAACCTCGGCTCCAGTGGGGAGAGCCAGGCTAGGATGCCAGCTCTGTCATCGGCAACACTAAAGTTATTAACAGTGGTATTCCAAGAGTTGATATTATTACTGAAAGAATGCGACATCTTCCGTTCTTTGTTGCTTAGGATGTTGTAGATGATGGACGATGAAATCGGTCAAGTACTGTACTGTACCGGTACTCGAACCCCTGAAGGCTGAAGGGAAGCGGGGTCTTTTGTGGAACCTCTTGGATATCTTGGGTTCGCCTAATCGATCTTGCCCAGATTCGCGTAAACACAATTCCTATACTCGAGTACTAGACCTACCGCATTAGTGGCAGGAAATCCCACACCTCTTTCTCCCCAGATGCTATGAGATCCGGCGGTCTAGCACTGACGGTACTGCCCGAGTACAGCACAGTGCTTGTACAACCATAGCGCAAATCTTTCAGTGTGGTGAACGAGACCCTGCAGCGCTTGCCATGGAATCACCTAGTTTAGTATATATGCAGGTATATCAAGGCTTACGAATGAATCGGTTAAAAAACTTACATACCAAGCAACTTAAACTAGCATAATCCCAAGTGATGTTAATACAAGCAGCTGAGGTGTTGACAGAATGTATTGTTGTTCACAGAATAAACTGACAGTAAGCGAGCGTAGCAACCCAACAAACTCTCGCAGAAACTCATTGCGGCTCAACTCATGCTTAGTAATTTCTTCTCTTTTTTTATTAGCGTTCTTTTTTTTGGGGGGCTACCAGGGTGGGGGGTGCTGTTGCCATGTCTATCGTTGGAAGTTCGCTTAATCTTGTTAATGAACAGATGAAAATGGTAGCCGTGCTTCTTGATCCTCATTGGGGCTCCACCACACCGGTATTCGTGCACTTTAGCTCTATGTTAAAATGAGTTGGGATATCTACCGTAGTTTACCCCTCCTTTCTGATGATCCAAGAGCAAGCTCATCCAACATAAGTATAGTTCGTGGGCAAAAGTTATCGTTCGTTGGCCCAAGCATGATCCTATTGAAAACACGCCAGAAGGCCCAAATTTGGAACCTCGAAATCGCGATGCCTACCCCCATCTCTTAATCAATTAAAACTAGGATATATCAATAGATAGCCAAAAATCTAGCGAAGCTGGGTTCATATTTATAAAACAAATTTCTTTGTTCTATGAGTAGCGCTGGTCAATTAGAATATCGTACCTCATTCTACAATCGGAGCTAAGGTCAGAAAATTTGTATTGCTGCTCATAAATGTTTTCAAAGTCGCCAATGTCGCATCGCCGCGGTCCATTCAATATTGCACCATATGCTCCAATATCGAAACACCACTATTAGAGTAGTCAGGACCATAATTTTACCAAGAATTGAGTTATTTATACAGCAAGTGGTCCAGTTCTGGGAACAAGAAAACACCACTATTGGAGTAAAGGTGATCATCGACCATGGCTTTTGTCAGGGGGCACCGCTGTAACCACAAGGGTTGTTGAATATGTATGTAGATGAATAATCCCATCACAGCCTAGAATAATCCAGGATCCAAGATTTACCCGAGTACTCAAGGACTGCTGAACTAATTCGCCAAACTAACTAGCCGAGACGCAGAGTGAACCTCTCGTAAACAACTCTAAACGAAATTATCATAGGACGTCAGTATTGTATTTTACCCCAAAACAAACTACGACTAGAACAGCATAATGCACACAAAAAAAATCAACCCTATTTCAGTTAATTCACACACGCTGCTGCATTGAGTGCTGCTATTGTGTCTCGATGAGAGTAACCTAGTTACACTACTCGAGTACTCCCCTTGGTTGTTTCCTAACGCCGTCACAGGCAGCCACTCGCTAGTTTTTTTGCTAACCTGTTCGAAATAACCGCACCTGGTGTGGGTGATCTCCGCTCTCTAAGGCGGCAGCGCTACACGTATGCGCCAGCGAAGGGAAACGCAAGCTATGGAAAGTTTTCCCCTACTAATTTTCCTTCGTTCCTATTCTGTCCTCGCCTTGTCCTTACTCCTATTCTTAACTTTCCTCACACCTCTCCTTTCCACCTACTCATCTCAATCAATCGTGAACTTCTTCACCACTTAATACAAACTCCGTGTCCCCGCTTGAGTAGCACCACTGTTGAAGATCGTTGGATGCTGTTCGGCATTCTCTCGCGATAGTGGTTTCAAAAGTTGGGATTGTTTCTGGAAATGCACTTAGGCTTCGGGAATGCGCTTGATACATCTGCCGAGAGGAGATAGATGCGGAAGGAAAAAGTGGAAGGGCAAAAGGAAAGAGAAAGAAACTGGGGGGTCGGATACACGCAGAGTTTAATGCCCGAAGGCCGCGTGCGCGTAGCCTATGAATAGTGGAAATCTTCGTCTTTCTTTTGCTAAGGCGTGAGTACGCAAGAGGGGAAAGGGAGAGATGGAGCGAAGAGAATGGATATGTGTAAAAATCAATAGAAGGATAAGAAGAGGACGACCTCGTTATGATTTATATACTCCTGTCTTTACCGTGAACGATAGATAGAGAGGAGGGGGCGAATTTCCCTATTCACCCCTAAGCTGTGCGCTAACGACCCTATTTTTGTCTTGTGAACTCTTGGTGTTTTGTCTGGTTGGTGACAGTCGATCAGTTGATCAGTTTAAAATCCACTTAGCCGCCTAAAACCCTCACTGGTCATTACCTCCGCATCGACTATTTTCCACTACACTAGGTAGCCCTATATAGCGTACCATATGTACATACAATACGATTCGCTACAGTGAGTTAGCCTAAACCCACTAGATACCATGAGCCGGAGAAGTATTGAAGAGGAAAAAAACGTTAAGTTTAAATCTCAATGGGGATTTAACAACTGGGCTACGATAGCCCATCCAGCACGGAGGAAATAAAATCCCAACTCAGCCTATTTAAATACACAATTGACCCACGGCATTGGAGGTAAGAACATTGCAGACCTAGTTCACCCCTTTGAGTAGCGCCCCTACTACCTATAACCCCCTGCATCTGCTACAGAAGCCTTATCTTCAAGTATTATATTTTACCTAATCATTCTCTAATCGCTACAAGCTGGCAACTTAAAATTCTCTTGTTTTAAAGAAACTTTGCCCATTGGCACTTTCTGTAACGCCAACTCCTAAGGCTGAAGACACCCCACCCGGCATCAAATCTCAGGCCACAAGATACCACCCCCGATATGGCGTTCTACACCTGATAATTTCCGGTACCGTATGGTAACATTTGCGCGCTGATATCTGGAGAGTAGCGGGTTTTTCCTTGTCTTCCTAGAGGGATTGTAAAGTTCGTGACCCCCACCTTGAGAATCAAGCAGGATACCTGAGAAGGCAAAGGCTTCTGTAAGTAAAAGGGCAGGATACCCCCCCAACTCTTTCGTATATCTGTAGTCTATAGGGCGGTAGGCCCTGCGATCACTCCCAACAATCTATGATACCACCATTGTGCTCGTGCGATAGGAGCTAATTTCATTGTTAAAGGACCTCTTACTCAATTGGTTAATTCCCCATGATGAGCTGGAATAAAAACCATCGACAGCCCCCCAACCTCACCTCCGCGCTCACACCTCGAGCGCCATAGAATTCAGGTGCAATCTCCATTAGCCCACACCGACAACGGAATCCGATCGCCATCACATCTTACAGTAGTTAAATAGCTTTGTCTCTCTTTTCATAAACGTCGAAAATATTTGCTATTTATATTATCCCCTTACACCCAAACAACCCTCAAGTCCATGGTTGATAAAGAGGGGAGAAGGGAATTGGGGGGCCATAGAAAACGAAAATGAACAACAATATAGAAAGAGTACACTGGCTTTTATCAATGTGGTAGGAACAGCCCCCACCAATAGTAAACTCTTGATTACCCTGACCCGATTACATGAGGAAATCAGTGGACAAAGATTAAACTGGTCTGGGCAGGAGACATAGCAGCTCCTGTAGAAAACCTCAACCACCTGGTTTGAAAGATAATATTCCAATTGATTCCCGTAAACTCTTCTGCGGGGCATAGAGCAAAAGAAACATTGATCAAAAAACACCTTTAATCCAAGCGCCTTGGCCACCAACCTGTTCAACTGCATAAGTTAAAGCTTAGGGGGTCCTACCCCAATTCCCGTTGTCCCATGCGAGCGCCATCTCGCCATCCCCACCACCACCTCTCCGGTTAGGGGACGGTTCCTCCTCTTTCGCTTTGCTCGTGTCGATACGAACTTCGTGAAGTCTGCTGCAGATCCCAACTGCATGATAGGAGTGTCACTTCCGTCACCTCCACGTCTAGCACCTCCGGAATGACTGTTAGTGTTTCCCGGCATGAAGTTGGAGGTTTGTATCATGATGTGGGAGTGCAAGTGACATGGCGGCCAAATCTCTGCATAGGCTTTGCAGTCTCCAGAATACTGGCAGACATATAATACCATACAAACTCGCCAAATTCTCCATGCAGCCGGAGCCCTTAGTGGCCGATAGGAGTGCCATTTTTTTGAGCCAAATTCTAGGAAGCGGCCTTCACTGTTTACTTTAGTGACCATACCGGGACCAGGCGGACGGAGGGAAAAGGTATCGCCGTACTTGTGATAGTATTGTACAGTGCAAATGACTTAAAGATTTCATCTCAGAAGTCACCAGTATATGAAATTGGACGTGTATCCACAAACTCTGAATTTTGCAAAAAGTAACACGGCTTCATGATAGCCGAAAGATAGCGCTAGGAACCCAGGTTTTTCCTTTCTTTGTTCTAGAAGTGAGAACTTAGGGAGCCTGTTCAATGCGCTGGTACAGTACATCTGGTCAATCGTATTCTCCCGCATTCCCGCCTGTTCTATTTTCATCTATCTCCCGGGATCAGCACTCTGTTCCCAACACAGACGGGGCGCCGGTATGAAAAATTCCATAAATATCACTTCGAGTAACCCCAGTAACAAATTGGTTGGGCTGCTAATGGGTGTTTGGACCCCGAGCAAACTCCCAACGCATCACAAGTTGTTAGGCCCAGGTGTAATATCTACAGGTCAGTGATCCTGCCTTGGGGTCCGGAAAAGATAGGGACCTGTATGGGGACTGTGAGACTTGAATTCCCTCGTGTCGTCTTGTGTCCCGGGTTCTCGGTTTCCCCTTGATGACATCTAGCAGCCACTGGGACCCGTCCACTTTCGCTCGCTTGCTGGACTTTCCGCGATTCTAAGGACGAAGGTAGGGGTCACCAAGCCCTTTTGATGTTGAGATATGGTTTAGTACTTTATAGAGTAAGCATAATTTTCACGACAAGTGATGTAGATCGGGCGGGAAAAATCCGGAGCTTATATCGTAAATTCTAGATGAAAATCGACCACAGTTGTTATCCTTGTGGTAGTTAATATTCATAGAAAAGTTCATTTTCCACATGATTAAGCCGTAAGATAAAGAGTGGCTACCTTAAGATGTTTATCAGGGGGTCGAGTTTGCCCAGGATTTACGGCACGCTAGGGGCCCAATGGCACCGTTCATGGAAGCATAACCTCCCTGAAATTAATAAGAGTCGTTGTGATTCTCAGTAAAGTTGACGCTATTTCAACTTTATTTTCCTTCTTTAGTGTTTCCTTAAAAACTGCGGTAAGCGTTCGGGGGTGGACAGCCACAGTGCTGGTATCCCTGGTTATCCTCTATAAACTTGCCTGCTCCCATAGATGGTCAATCTAATACAAGTCTTCGGAAGTTGGAGAGGGTAGCCAAAATTCTAGACACTGGTGGGGCCTTCAAGCTAGCAAACGCCGAAAAAGCCTGAGGTGCTAGAGACTCAGGAACAGCGTTGTATTATGAATCACACTGTTTTAGATTTGGAATAGCCTTCAATGCGATTCTGAGCCAGGATCTGAGGCGCCCGAACTATTAGTATGCTTGCACACTGCGTGTGCACAGAGATTCCACAGAATTGGCTTACCTCAACGATCAACGCTGAAGATAGCCTTCCTTCCACCGAACTTAATGATGTTTTTCTCCCGCCCAGTCTAACATTAACAGGATTCCTAGGTAGGCGCCTTTGAACCGATTAGTCGGGCTCCCAGCCACCACCGGAGAGAGCCTTCCATGTATCAGCGTGTATCAGCGTCAAATTCAGTTCCAGGGTCATGCCAATTTGGGGGCTTAAGGGAGGTATTCTGATTGGAATCTCCAAGCTCAGTTCGCGATCACCACCCCCTATGAAGAGTTTCCTAGCCTTTGTTGTATTGCCGCTGCCAGTCTTGTTAGAATACCTCCGCTGGGCAAAGGATACCGGCACTGGAGAGCAATCATGGTGGACAAAGGAAATGGCTGACACTGCCGAGAGAAATATTGGGGTTTGATGAAGACAATTCCCCCAATCCTGCCCCATTTCAGCCAAACCTAGGCGTTCCGGGGTTCCCTGAGTGTTCCACACGTAGCGGAACTGCCTATCGTGACTATTTGGGTGCTGACTCGGCATTGTCCGGGGCGCAACCACGGCCATGCCCCCACGATATTAATGAATAGGACTGCAAAGTGCATTGAGTTCGGGCAAAGACCGTTCACGCACAGTAACTTCTAGCAGTATTTAAAGAGGCCTTTGTTCTCTTCCCTTTCTTCCTTCCTCCGTCCACCTTCACTACTGCCATCATCATCACTACTAGCATTGCCGTTCACAAGGATCATCATCCTCTACCTCTCCTCTTTCATTCCCTCTCTCCCGTTTTCCCTTCCCATCTCTTCTCAATTTCTCCTCCACTCCACCGGGTATAAACTCCAAGCGCTGGTGAAATACCACTTTCAACGCGCAATTCGATCACCGGAAAGGAAGGGTGACTTCCCATTGTGCGCCTTCACAAATATAGACCTTCCCTAGTAAGTTATATGTCATTCTCTGTCATTGAAGCACTTCAAACAATGTTACCCTCACTTCACTTTCAAGTGATTTTCTCAGATAGGTGCCAAGTGGCTAACATCAATCTTAATTAGATGGATTGGGATTCTACTGTTGGAAATGCCTATAAGGCATGTGCCAGGTGGAGAAATTCCCCAATAGAGTGTGAGAACTAGATTTCTGGTCTGAGAGGGGAGTAAGTTTTACCCATAGTTCCTATTTATTTTTCTATTTTCCAAACATGTTTTGTGAATATCTGGGGTGGATATTCCATCAAGGTTTTCCTAACTAATTGGAATGAAATCCATAGGTGTAATATAACCTCCTCCTCACACTTCTGATTTTCTTCAGCAGCCTATCCCATGTACCACCATAATGGATTCTAATGGAAGATCTAGTGATTGAGATACTCCAGGGGGTCCGGATGGCAGCTGCTCTCCAGAGCAGCCGCCACGCCCCTGGGTATCTCACAGTCCAATGGCGTTAATGGAAGGTTAACTTGAAAGTACATGTCTTTATAAATATAGAAGGTTTAGTAAGTTACATCCTATCCTCTTGACTTGAAGCATTTTAGGCAAAATTATCTTGCATTTCAAGTAATTCTCTCATGCAAGGACTGACAGGCTGACCTTAATCTGGATTGATTGAGATTCAATAATCAAGATCGAGGATCCACTACTGCACATGCCGACAAGGCATGTTACAGGTGGAGTAATTCCTCACTATGATGACAACTTTGATACTTGGTTCAGTTGGTGTAAGTTGGTCCATAGTTTTTATTTATCTTTCTATATAAGGATTAGGATTTGTGAATATCAGGAAAGTATAATTCATGAATTCTTTGTAACTAACCTGAATAAAATTGATAGATGGAACATCACTTTGTCTCCACCTATAGCAGCACCTTCGCAGGGTGCCTGCTCTCCTGTTTACCCTCCTAGTTATCTTAAGAGTAGAGAGTAGCTGCTACTCTGAATATCCAGTATGTGACTATCATTCAGGAATATTACACGTACAAGTTCCCATTCCAGTAATTACCTCAAAGGTCTTGACTCTTCTAATATTCATGTTATTCTACTGAGCTGACATTTGATACCTTAGTCCTGTAACCTACTCCTTTCATCCATACTGTTGTTGCTAGTGGCTATGATGTTCAGATAAATTCTATGTACTCTAAGTTATCCTAGAAGTATAAACTGCCTGTTCCTACAAACTGCCACCATACACCAAGTACTTAATTCCCTTTGCTAAACTGCATTAACTGAAAGTTAAACTTATGAAAGAGGTTTATTATTCCTTTAAAAATATATTCCACTCCTGATAGCATCTTTTTCTATTTTCTAACACTTAACAAGTACCTTACACAATATTAGAGAAAAGGGTCAGGATACCTTACAAAATAGCACCTCAAGGGAGGTGTAAAAGATATCCTCCCAAGGAGGCCAATTCTGGGGAGGAAGACTAGATGTTGTATTAGGCCAACTATAAGTACTGAGTACATAGAGCTTTTGGACATACAGTAAAAACTCTCGAAGTCTAGAGAGTCGACAATTGATCTTAGGGATATAATATCTCCTTAACCTCAACTTTGACAGTGAAAATAGGTGTTGCCAGGGAGAAGTGTCTTGAAGTATGAAGATTGTGGAGAAATGAGTATCACCCACTTTGTACATGAATGTCTATGTAAAATATTGCTACTAAATTGAAATCCTCTTTGTTTACTTTTTTCTCTTTCAGCTGGTTTCTTGTTATAATTAAAATTATATTAATACTTTTTCCTTTCCTTTCCTCCCAATTGCCATCTGTAACTATAACTGACAGAAGCTTCAGTATTTTTGAAAAATTAAAAAAATCTGGGAGAACAAAAGAAATAACAAACAAATTGTAAATGTGAAAAATCCTGCACTTAAAGTTGCCCTTGTGTGCTGGAATGATATTTCTGTATAGAACAAGAATCAAAAACATGAACTGGAGATTTGGTAAGGGAAATGAGTACTGAGTAACTCCGACAATAATATCTTTCTCCTCTTGGGTGACAGGAAAGTAGGTATTAGAAAGGATAGATCTGTTCAATATTCTGATTAACTTTAGGTATATATAATCTTCCAATATGTATCCATATTCTAATAACAGTATACATGAGACGAGTGTAGGGTTTCCTATATTTAGATTTATTATATTGCCTACCTTGATTAGTTTGATTTGAATTTGATCTCCAGTACTATTTTAGACTCAGTGCATTGTGTTATATCTACTTTTACATGTAGATTGCTTGGTTTAAAACCACACAAGTGAAGAAATAGTCATATAGGCTGAAAATAGCAGTTAGGCAGTATTATAACTCTTAGGTTTCATGTAGAATCACAGAACTAATGGGCAAGATACATGGCCAGTAATGATTATAGTTGCAGATTAACTAATAACCATCTCTTTTGAGGAACTCTGGTTTAAACTCATCTTCTCACATGCATGAGAATTGCTGAGTTGAGCCTCTTGTTTTAAGAATAAAGTTGGTTAAAAGACAACCTCAGAGTCCCACTTGCCCTTTAACTATTAATGTATTGTACCTAGTTATGGGTCACCGCCTAGTTATGGGTCACTATTTTGATGTTCAGAAAAGCATGAAAGTTTACTACTACCAACACACTATTGCTTTGTACAATCTGATAGTTAGAGGTTTAAATGTCTTTCCTTTGATGATTATCTATATGAAAAAAATTGGTAAAATAAAATAAACTACACTGTCAAAACACAAAGGTAATAATCCATGATTCAATTACTAATTGGCTGGTAATTAGAACATACATGACTTTCTAATCAATCTTTTCATGCAGCAAGTATTAAAAATAGGTGATCGATAGAGCCCAAGTGTCAGAAATGGAAATTCTCTTGTACAAAATGTGAGCTATTAGTTTTTAAATAGGGCAAGTTGAGATACTTGATATTTGCTAAAGTATTGGATTTAAAAATGTTTATCTTATTATCATGTTACCCTTAAGATACCAAACTTGGTATGCAATAATATTGGCATTCTGGCTTTCATGTGGCCCTATTTGCAAATAGTTTGAGCTCTTGCGACTTCAATACTTGCATTTTCATTAATACTATCTCTTCCTCTACTATGAAGTTTATTTATATGATTTGTGATATCTTTAACTATCTAATGAATTGAATATTAGTTTTTCCATTATCTAAAAGCATATTAACATATAATAAGAAACTGCAAGAGGCTTTAAGCTCTTTTATGCTTCAAAAATGCTTCTAAATAATTTCTTTATTCAAGATTTATTGTTTTTCAATTTTCTTTACCAACTTCTTCTGATTCTGCTATTTCAGATAATAGCACTACCTTCAGACATACCATGTAAACTCACTAATATCCAGAGAAAGCTTTATTTTATAACAGGTTTACTCCTGTCTAACGAAAAGGTACAATAGAGGGCTAACGGTTGACCGGCAAGCGCTAGGTGTAAGGGAGGCTTTGAGGGATTAGAAGATAGAGAGATAATAGGTACAGGGCAAGTAGGAACTAAATGATCGCCGTTCAACCAAGTATATTCGTAAATCAAGAGTCTGCAGAAGTCTGCCATTCTCCTGCTAGCAAGGAGATGAGTTTAAATACAGGAGTTCCTCCAAGGTGATCGTAATCAGATATCCTGCAACCACAATTGTTACTGGACAGTGCACCTTGCCCTGCATGTCCTGTGATTCCACATGAAACCTAAGAGTCATAACACTGCCTAAATGCTATTGTCAGCTTACATGACTGTTCCTTTACTTATGATCCTAAATACAGCAATAAACAGGTAAAAACTAAACTTAATACAAGCTACCGGGCCTTAATATAGCTCCGGGGCTGTAAAACAATCAAACTAATCAAAGTAAGCAAAGTAATTAAACTAAACATAGGAAATCCTGCACTCCGCTCCTGTTTACAGTTACCGGAACATGTATACATATTACATATTCACATTAGAAAACTTCCTTAATGTACTAGTTTATACAAATTTTCTATATACTGTATTGTATATATTGTAGGTGAAATTCAAGTCACCAGGAAACTTAAAGATAATAATACATATATTAAAAAAAGATATAGAGAGTTTGAGGGTAAAGAAATTTGAATCTACAGATCAGAGTTGCAATTGTGGATAAAAAGAGTTGTATATTAATACAAGAAGCACTTACAAGAGTATAATGTATTGATTAAGAGGTTAAGAGCTTGGAAATATTATCTCCAGTATTGCAGAATACTTATAAGGTTAAGGAAAACCAATATATGATTTACTAGTTGGGTTAAAGCAAGGCAAATTATATAAATGAACTCCTGAATGGAGAAAAGAATAGTACTAATGAAAATGCAAGTATAGAAGTCGCAAGAGCTCAAGCTATATGCAAATAGTTCAACATGAAAGCCAGAATGCCAATGTTATTGCATACCAAGTTTGGTATCTTAAGGGTAACATGATAATAAGATAAACATCTTTAAATCTAATACTTTAGTATATATCAACTTGTCCTATTTTGAAACTAATAGCTCACATTATGTACAAGAAAATTTCCATTTCTGATACTTAGGGTCTATCTATCTTCTATTTTTAATACTTGCTGTATGGAAAGATTGATTAGAAAGTCATGGTATGTTCTAATTACCAGACAATTAGTAATTGAATTATGGGGTAACAATCCTACCCAGTGGTGTTTAATTATGGAACAGGTAACAAAGGGCTGATGTAAGGGTCTTGAACTATCTTATAGTTCTCGTAGTAGTTAGACTATCTTATAGTCTTCGTTCGTGGTCTTCTATTTCTATGGGACAAAGATGCAGGAGGTTCCTTGTCTTACAAGGTTGTGGTTGCTCTGACGCGAAGCTAAGTTGCTTGCATACAAGCGAGAGATAAAGGTAAAAAGTTATATTGTAGAAAAGTACTTAGATGGTTGCGTGAAGAGCTCTAACTACTGTGACCTTTTTTTTTCTTTTTTTTCTTTTTTTATATTATGTATTCGTTGTTAAAGTACAAGAACCAATCCTCCGTCTCCTCTACACACCCGGTGATTGAAATCACAACACTACATCAGCAAAAATACTAGCCTACGTGCTGTGCGTCCTGTGCGTTGGACGCACCTGACGCACAGAACGTCAATCGCGAATCAGAACGCACTGGGCACCCACCTAACACCCAGGATGCACCAGACGCACACCTGATGCTCAGGACGCAACTGGACGCAGCACCTAATCCTCAGGACGCAACCGGACGCAGCACCTAATCTTCAGGACGCAACCAGACGCAGCACCTAATCCTCAGAACGCAACCAGACGCAGTACCTACTCTTCCTGAGATAACTGAAATAAGCGAAGGGTCACCCCTTTACCTGTTTCTGACCTTGGTCACCCAGGTCACAATATATTTCACATCATGAAAAAGTACTAAATTTACTACTAATAGTCATCTATTCTTCTAATATACAGCTCATAGGACCTCCCGCTTTGCTCCCCTTCCCCCCTCTTGCCTCCTCCGGGACCATAAAGCTCCATGGAAAATTGTCACCTCAGAACCCTCTTTATACCGGCATGTAGCTGGCGTCGAGCCCAACGACGCTCAAGTGACAGATTCAAAATCGGAGGTGCGGTTGTGGAGAAAACAGCCATCGAGTTCAGGATTGTTAGAGATAAAAGAACACTCTCAGAAGGGTGGCGAACTCCATGAATACTGATGCGCAAGAGACGTACCTTATACCGGCGTGTAGCTGGCGTCGAGCCCAACGACGCCCACGTGACAGATTCAAAATCGGCTTACTGGTTGTGGAGGAATCTGCCATTGAGTTCTGGGATCTCCAGCATCCCCTCTCAGCCTTCCCAAGACCCCCCCCCCAGAGTAGATAACGATTTCATGAGTATTGATGCGACAGTGACGTTCCTTATACCGGCGTGTAGCTGGCGCTGAGTCCAACAATGTCCTGCCTTCAGGTCTGGAATCGCTTAAGCCGTTGTGGAGGAATCTGACATCAAATCCTGGGATTGCCAGCACCACCCCTTCTTCCTTCCCAAGACCCCCTACAGAGTAAATAGTAACCTCATGAGTATTGATGCGATAGAGACGTACCTTATACCGGCGTATAGCTGGCACTGAGACCTACGACGCCGGGCCTTTAGATCTGCAATCGGCCAACCGGGTGTGGAGGAATCTGCCACCGAGTTCTGGGATTGCCAGCATCTCCTCTCAGCCTTCCCAGGACCCCCCCCCAGACTATCTAGCGATTTCATGGGTATTGATGCGACAGTGACGTCCCTTATACCGGCGTGTAGCTGGCGTCGAGCCCAATGACGTCCAGGTGACAGATTCAAAATCCGTCCAGCGGTTGTAGAGGAATCTGCCATCGAGGTCTGGGATCGCCAGCATCCCCTCTTAGCCTTCCCAAAACCACCCCCAGAGTAGATAGCGATTTCATGAGTATTGATGCGACAGCAACGTCCCTTTTACCGGCGTGTAGCTGGCGTCGAGCCCAATGACGTCCAAGTGACGGATTCAAAATCGGCTTACTGGTTGTGGAGGAATCTGCCATTGAGCTCTGGGATCGCCAGTATTCCCTCTCAGCCTTCCCAAGACCCCCCCCCCAGAGTAGATAGCGATTTCATGGGTATTGATGCGACAGGGACGTACCTTATACCGGCGTCTAGCTAGCATCGAGCCCAGCAACATCCAGGTGACGGATTCAGAATCGGTTAACCGGTTCTGGAGGAATCTGCCATCCAGTTCAGGATTAGGAGAGACAAAAGACCACTATCAGAAGGGTGGGCGTTCTCGATGTGTATTAATGCGACAGGGACGTACCTTATACCGGTGTGAAGCTGGCGTCGAGCCCAGCAACCCTCCAGTGTCAGATCTAGGATTGGATGTGTAGTTGTAGAGGAGTATTATGTAGGATACCCGGGAATATGGATGTTGAGGGTGATGATGAGAGAATAGTTTGTAGCGTCGTGTGTGAGGCTAAGTGCATGAGGCTAAGTGCCGAGAAACCATGATGAACTATGCCAAGAAATACTCAGGGGTACCCCTGAGGCGAGCATCTCTCAGTGGTAAATCATGATGAACAATGGTGTTGAGGGATGAGTCTGGATGCACAGGAGGCAGAGTTGCTTTCTCTTGTATGTCAGGACGGAATGTGGTGTAATAGTTTCGCTCCAGATACATGGAATTTGGGCGGGTGTTACCAGGTAACTCAGGACGCACAGGACGCAGGGGACACAAAGGATGCAACTCAGGACGCACAGGACGCAGGGGACGCAGGGGACGCAGGGGACGCAGATTCAACGTCGCGTGTGTCAGGACACAACGGTGCTGTATCTGATGCAGGGTAATTTTTTGCTGATGAATCGAGGGATTGGAACGTGCGGAAGAGACGGTGCAGGCTTGGTGGACTGATAACATGATTGGCGAGGAATTCCCAGTCTACTCAGGACGCATTACCATCGGATTTTCACCTACTGAGGCGGGCCTTATCAAATACATGGACGAAGGACCTGTCGACAAAGGGTTTTGGGACCCTTACTTGGAAACGGATTACGATAGCAGCAGTTAAGATTGAAGATGGGTTTTGTTTGACCAAATAGTTTGTTATTTGGTTTTCGGGGTGTAACCGCTACAGGTTACCAGTTTAGGTATGGATTTGTTTTATGTATTGTTTCAGGATACGAGTGTTAGGCATACCGGAAGGCTTAGCCTTCCTTTAGTGAATAAAGACCTATAGTTACCCTACCTTAGGATTCTGAGTTCAAAAGGAAAAGCCAACACCCCCCTCCCGCACCAGCGTTGGGACGGCGCTACACCGGCAGACGCCGCCGTAGTTGCGTCCCCTCACCAAAGACATGGTCATTGGAGCCCTTCTTGTAACCCCGTATACGTCGCGGCCGTCCGTCCGACCGGATCCCGTTCGCGGGATATATGAGGGAAGACCTTTGGCGAGCTTATGCAAGTGGTTCGAGCCAGATCGGTCGACGTCGCATAAGGTTACTGAGCACTAAAGATGAGAGTCGCGAAAGGTGGTCACTAAGTAACGGGACGTTCTTACGGACAATGGTTGAGCAACACATTCTATACTCCACGCTCTCGCGATGAAAGTCGCAGAAGTGAATGGTGTTGTTGGATGAGGTAGTTTGAGCAATCAAGCATACCCACACTTACATACGTCAATAGTATCCTTGGATACTGACGGAACCATACGATAACGATATGACTATGGAGGGATAATGGCCATTGGTGCGATTATCGGGACAAGTCTATCTTACGCCTCGCAGCTGTCGAGTGCAGTATATATCTGCAATGCTGAGAGGTTCGATAACAAAGCTGGCCCCTTTGTTGGTTCGATCATGGAGACCATTCTGCGTATGCAATGGTAAGCAAGACTCCATGCCGACGAAGATGGATTGTAACCAATGGACTGACGTGTGGGAGCACCGTCAGGAAAACTCATGCTGTTGCGATTCGGAAGTCGAAGTGAGATAACAGAATTGTCAGGGTCAAATGGCGTTCGCACTTTTGGAACGAGCTGGATTTTGTTAGCAGATACTTAGTTAGTATGAGAATTAGATGTAGCCCGCGACCACCCAGACGCGGCATATAAATATCGAGGTGCCTCTCGAGCTATTCGAAATCATCAAGCAACGGAGAAGAGATCTTATCAATATAAGAAGTTTTACGCTAGAAAAATCTTTTATCACTCTACCTACTTAAATCATTGAGCCTTCCTAGACAATCTCCGTCTACGATAAAGATTATCGGCCTGAGTTATCTCGCAAGTCTTTGAGATAGGCTCCCGCCTAACAACGAGTTCAGGTGACTTGTATGCCTAGTTACTTTACGTTATGTTTTATTTTAGGACACGAGCTCAGGAGACTTGTAAGCCTTGTTATTTGATACTTGTATTGTTTCAGGATACAAACTCCGGAAGTTCGTAAGCCTTGTTTATTGTTTGATCGTTTATGGGTTAGGTATCAGTTGATGCCTTAGGATTTGGATATGATTGATGCGAGATGGATTATCGCAAGTGTATTTAAAGACCTGTATCTCTCCGGACTTAGAGAGATCAGACTTCAACAGACAGAGTTTTCAATATACTTGGTTGAACAGTTATCTTCTATTCAGTTTGATTTGAGAATCTTTGAGTATCACACTGGCCTAAAGCACTTGGCCTTCTCTTAGTAGATTCGATAAAGTAATAGAGTCTATTCAATTACTTGTTGGCGTCTCCGGTACTTGATCTTGTTTATACCACCGGTTTGGTTAGAGTCAATACCGATATCCCTTTGCAAGACCGCTACCCCCAGGAAGCGGTTACACTAACTATCAGATTCTACAAAGCAATAGTGTGTTGGTGGTTGTAAATTAGCATGCTTTTCTAAAAGTCAAAATAGTGACCCATAACTAGGGGGTGACCCATAACTTGGTACAATATGTTATATCTCTTTACTCTTCAGTTCTCTGAAGCCTCTCTGAGACCCTGCACTTACCAGTCAGCTGCTTGCCCTGTGTTGTACTCTGTCACCCAATAGGAGTAAACCTGTTACAAGCCTCGAATCACCATTCCCAGGGAAATATCTGATGACTCAATCTGATATTCACAGGTACGATATGGATATTTTCCTCCACCAGCCGAGAATTGGAGCTTCTAAATTGTGAGCAAGGAGAATCTGGGTATGTTCTCCTACTGGCTCGCGGCCTACTGATAATAAGTCACAGGGTTTATTTCATGACTGATATCAATCCTTATCCTGAAACCTCAAAATCTGTCGTTAAGCTACCTTCTGCAAAGTTTAGTCCAGCTGATAGTTTTACTAGATTTTGGATCGCTTTACTGCTCTTCGAAGAAAAGATTAGAATGCGGTGTTGATTCTTAGCTGGAGTTGCTGCGGGTATAAATGGGAGTCTAACACTCCTCTCTGGTCGCTCCATCACTATTGCTTGCCATTATATATTTTCGTTTGGTTTGAGCTCTTTCCTCCTTCTATCCCTCTGATCCCTTCTTTCTTTTAGGCTATCCTCTCCTCGCAAGAACCATATACTGATTTTTCGCAAACTTCGCAACTGCCCTCACAAGCCCCCCTCCCGAGACCTTTATTCCAATTTCTATATCTTAGCCCTCGGCCCGCCCGTCAGCACCCATCATAACAATGTTATTGTAATACTCCATCTCCTTCTAACACCGTAGAATCCCGAACAAGGGAACTTTCTACCACGCTATTGAAGTTATCATACCTCCTCAGAAGCGTCTATTGCGTCTTTACACACTTCTCGCCCCTTTCAACTTTTTTTCAGACTAGGAAATTTTTCGACTATATACAACAAAGTTCTTTTATTTCAGACCCTACGGTGCCCATCCCGACTGCTCGATAGCGTGCGGAAAGGGGAAGAAAATAAAAAGAAAGAGAAGAAGAAAAAAAGCTCACCACCGATCACTCGAATTTTCGCAGGACCCTCTCCACAAAAAGTCCCCTTATCCTCGGGAATTGTGATGGTGCTTAAGGGAATGGTGTACAGGCCATCTATATTTCAAGAGGGGTTAGGTGGTGCTAAGAATTTTATATTCTAGGGATTGTCGTAGCGTTATCAATCCCGTATGGCTACGCTTAGCAGCACAGCAGAGTGGTGTTCGCCCACGGTTTTCTGGTTTATTGGGGTCGAGGTTGCCCCGTCCTAGTAGTATTTTCGCTGCTCCCTCATGCTCATTGTCCTCGTTTAGCCTGGTGCGAATATATCAGATATAACTTCTCTTGGGAGTGATACGCTTCGTCGTTACTCTTCCAGAAATACGCCCAGTGTTCCCAAGCGTCCCGTCCGCCCTGTAGGCACCTACAGGACTCCAGTCCCGTCAGTCCCGGGCGTCTGTCTCAAGCTGTAGGGCAAGGGCGTCCGTCCTTTGGGAAAGACTACCGTCTAAGAGGGTGACTGTAGGTCCCTACAGTCCTCTACGGATCGGTAACTCCCGAACGGTACATGCAGTCCTCACCCGTCATCCGCAGTCCTCACTCGTCTTCTGCACTCCTCGCGAATTACGTATAGGGCCCGTCCATTACCTGCAGTCCTCACCCGTCATCTGCAGTCCTCACCTGTCTTATGCAGTCCTCCCCAATTACCTGTAGGCCCCGGCCGTCCGTCCCGGGCATGGGTTAGGACGGACTACAATTTGGCGTCCGTCCCGTCCAAAGGTCGCACATTTGGCGTCCGTCCCGTCCTAGGCAAAAGACGGACGGACTGGACGCTTGGGAACACTGAATACGCCTTCCAATTTCGCCACTAATGTGAGGTCTCCCAGTCATAAATACTCGCGTGCCTGGTGACTTTTGGACGATTTGATCCAGCGATCGGAGGAGCTTGACTCGATGATCTGACGCACATTCATCCGGAGCGTCAATGATGATGAATATACGCTTTCTAGAAGAGATTGTGGCTTCTTCAAGATATTCGAAGGTGGCCGAGCCCGTCCACCAATAACCACTTTCTGGTTTTCTTAAGCTTTTACTATCTCCCCAGGTGCCTCTCCCAGCCCGCCCACGGCTTGTTTCAGAAAGGCGCCCAGCATACTCGCCGATGACTGTTCTTTTCAAGGGGTAAAGTCAAAGTAAAAACATGCAACTGCGACATTTTTCCTGCTGGTCGCACAAGCTATCTACCACGAATGAACTAACATCGCAGCTTATCGACGCTTACTCTTCCCCCGCTATTCCCCAGGGGCCGTCCTTGTTACCTAATATAAGTCTTGCCGACTCCAGGATCTCCTTTGCAAAATAAAACCGCCTCATCGGATCCACTGCCCGCGTACCAGCTTCGAAATTGCTCGGTTTGTAAGAGCCATTCAGCTACGTTTTCGACCCAACGGTCTTGGATGTCCTGCTATAACCTAGGCTTTAATGGAGATAACCAGGATAGGATGCTAGATCTGCCATCGGCGACACCAAAGTTATTAACAGTGGTGTTCAAAGAATTGATATTATTACTGAAAGACAGAGAGATTTTCTGTTTCCTGCCGATTAGGGTACTGGTATTGTAGAGGTTGGATAACGGAGTCAGCCGACTAGAGCATTGGAATTTCCGGATTGAAGGAACGCGGGGCGGGGTCTCTGCTGCAATCTTACCGATACCTTCATGGCCGTCCAATCAATCTCACACACATACGTAAATTTATGTGCCTTGACACTGCCTAAGTCTACCAATAGATCGCCCACATCGTGTATCTCTGACGGCTCTGCATCGTCAGTAACACCTAAGCTGCTCTCGCTGGCACGGGTCTTCCTGGATCAATTCGCGAAAGCACACATTCCCCATTCCTTCTGGGCTGCGCATGTACGGTAGAGTACGAGTACGGTACTATCCTCGAGTCTGTCATGACGCAAACGACAGGGCTCGTCCTCGGCGGGCAGGGTCACAGAATCAAGCATACCGATAGGTTGCTCCATCTCAATTGCGGTCACAACTGTTTCCCTGAAGCCATCGATGGCCTTTGCAGCCATTCCGGAACATCCCCGTGCCACGAGGGCCCCCCGCAGAACCCGTTTCTCCCACGGCCCTTCACCAAAAGTGCGCGAAAATAGGAGAGGTATCTCATATGGTCACCCGCATATTTTGCCATATATTTCTTTAACTCCCGCTCCGGTGCACCTACGGGTGGGATAGGTATCTGCCCTGATTGTCTGGGAACGGCCCCGAACTCGCTAAAACATCACCGGTAGAGTAACCCTTTTGACGGCTTAATTGAAGCAACAAGGTGTCATTGACAGTAATGGGTTTTCAATTTAAGGACTATTGGAAGCTAACCACAATCTCGATTCCATAGTATACAACTGGTATAAAAACCGACTGCGCCAATCGCAACGTTTCCCGTGCTCCAAGCTCACCGTTGGTCCCCTAACCTCCGAGGTATAGCCGAGATCGAGTATTAGCATTGTATAATACCGTACAGCAGACAAAAGTCATCTCTGGTGGCTCTTTTTATACAAAAAATGACGATTTTCAGAACACCTGGATTCCACCACTTACAGTGCCGGCCGTTCAATTGTTTGTGAAATAGCCATTCTGTCTATTCTAAACAAGGCTATTTTACTATTAGAGCGAATAGGGTAATATTGGGTGAATTGTGATGAAGAGAAATTAGTCATTTTGAAAACATGTACCTCTTCAATGGGCACCGATGTAAATCATCGGTGCTTCTGCATCTGATGACCTGCCCCGGTTATTTAATTAGCACCAGCCACATAACAAGGAAATACTTTATAAAATTGCGAATTCAATTATCGCTAGGTCCCTGGTTAACTATTGACCTGCTTTTAGGTTTAATTAATTGAGAGGGGAGGTACAAATTGAGATTTTCCATACCCCGAATGTCATCGAGCTTGGTGTGTTTTCGGGGGTGCAGTGCTTGGACATACCAGCGGCGGCTTTGGGTCTGTGTCTATACCATTCAATACACTGCCGGTACCCTCGCCCCCGTTATCGGTGGTGTCGAACCGGCGACCCAGCCCCCTCAGGTCGACGGCTGCAGTCTTTCATGGGGTGGTGACGAATTTCAGGAGGTGACGAACAGGGATCAGTAGCAGGTTTTTTTTTGTTACCCTACTTTGACGAATTCGATTTTTTTGTTACCAAATACCCCTGTTCGTCACCTCCTGATTCGTCACCACCCCATGAGAGACTGTATTATAGATCTGATCCCTAACTCGACCCATGTCTAAGGTTAGGCTTTTGTAAATTACAGGTTTGTAAATTACCGTAAATTACCGTAAATTTACGGTAAAATATAATTATTTACATAAACTATTATTGGATTTATAGTAAGGAGTAGTCAATATATTGTTGGCTTCTCCTGTGCTTCGTGGCTTTTGTGAAATCTCCTCATCCAGTAGTTTTCCTATTGTGAATTTATACCTCTTACTCTTATCTTAGTTTACAAAACACTCCATTACTGCTGGCAGCAAGAAATTCACATTTCCTAAATCCCAAAACTGTTTATTTGATTTACCAGTTAGGGTTTTGATTAATTTCAAACCCTAGGATTGTAAATTACATACAGTCCCTCGGCAAAAGTCTTCATGAAACATTGTTCGAGATTTGACAGCTAACCTCGCTAAATTCACATAGCGGACTCTCAATAAACTTCCATGATCACACGCATACTTGTTTTTGCCTCTCCTTATTGCTTGTTCTACCTTACATTTTTATTATCTTTGCCACAGTCCTCCAAAGTTACACAATGGTTAAGCTGTCTGGGAATAAAAAATACACAACACCAAAGAAAAATCCAAAAACAGCACGCAAGAAGATGACAAACGCGGAGAAGGGAATGATTATCGCATTTTTCTATTGCCTGGGAAGCATCCTGCAGGTGGCCCGGCTTATTGGCTCTCCCTGGTCCACAGTCAAAAGCTTTCTTACTCACGCTACAGAACGCCAATCCCTTGAAAACCTGCTCCGGTCTAGTCGCCCCCGTATTCTCATCCCCCAACAGTGCCGTGTAATTGTCCAAGCCGCAAAATCCTGAGACAACCAGAAGATGAATAGAAGTGCCTTCAGGGATAAATATGCACCTGGTGTATCTCTAGACACTAGTAAGTCAGAGTGATAGTTCATGATGCCAGTCTTTTTTACTAATTTAATATCTGTCTAGTTGACTGGGTACTCAGAGAAGCAAATATCAAAAAATGGATAGCAAAGTCAAGACCAAAGCTCCAGCCAGATCATATTGCAAAGAGACTCAAGTTGGCTATTGCTCATAAAGATTGAACAGAGGAGGATTTTGAGAGGGTGATTTGAAGTGATGAATATAGTGTGAAAAAGTCTAAGGATCCTAAGCAGATATGGGTTTTTAGAGAACCTGGGGAAAGATGGCATACTGACTGTATTCATCCTAAAGAGAAGAATAAGGGTATCACTCTCATGGTATGGGGGTGTTTTTGGGGAGGACCTCTGGTTCCTATTACAAGAACTATTAACAAAACCAGATATGTGAGACTTTTAAGAAGGTATCTTTTTCCTGTTTTTGATCAAAGAAATTCCTGTCGTATTGATGATTTCCTTTTTCAACAAGATAATTCCCCTGTTCACAAGGCTTATAGTGTTATGGATTGGTTGGAGGCCAACAAGATTGATATTATAGAACACCCCCCATATTCTCCTGATTTGAACCCAATTGAGCATGTATCGGTAGAGCTTAAGAAGTGCCTACATCAGCAATATCCTAGGATATCTGATACACCAGGAGGAAAGGAGGCTGTAAAGAAGAAGTTAGCTGAGGTTTTACCTTTGGTTTGCGAGAGTATCCCATCTGAATTCTTTGAGAAATTGTGGAGGTCTATGCCAAAGAGGGTGACAGCTGTTCTAGAAGCTAGGGGAGGATATACAAAGTATTAATGTATGTAATAGATAGTATCATGTATTTTTTGAATTTTTATTTTCTATACTACTTGTGATCGTGGACATTGAAATGTGGTTGAACAGTTGTGCGAAGATGACCGGGGCAAACCACAGGTGGCAACCCACAGACCCCATGGCGCAATCAATGACATGTCTTCAATCACGAACACTTTTGCCGAGGGACTGTATGTAAATTGTAAATTATATTCTGTAAATTACGGTAAACTATGATAATTTACGTAAATTGCATAACCTTACCCATGTCTCGATAGCCGAAATGTCCTCCTAGCCTCCGAAACCCTCCCACAATCTCCCAACTTCTCCAAGAACAATCCTATTATTACCTCCTTCATGTTCGCTACCAATATAACCCTGCCATAACCAAATAAAAAACCCTCGTAGGGCCGTACCGGAATGGAGCATTCGCGCAAGAACCTAGGATTCAATCATTCGTGCCACTAACTAATGCTAACACCGCCTAAAGAATCAGACGGGGATCTAGCTACGACCTTCGCTAATTTTCTCCCTAGGTTTAGGTTTGAAATGGTTCAGAAATACTGAACCTCAAGGCTGCGATTCTTTACACAAAAGACAAGCTATATACCGGGGACGATCCATTAAAATCATCCCCCATTGGTATTTGTTTGTTAGATTTTTTTTTTCCGGATAACTCCATCCTACTGCATATAAATTTATTCTAGAAGTTTAGAAACTAGTTTTTCTTTGGGGGGACTAGAGGCAAGATTTAGTGTGCTACAGTATCCCCCAACCATACCGACAGCCTTGGACCCTTTGGGTGATTTTTCTCCCCCCATTCTGAGATGTCGGAAAGGTTCTAGGTGGCTCTAGACATGTTTTGTAGTTCTCCGGGAGCAAAGTTGTTTACCGTTCAGAAAGGACTATTATAAATGTGCTGGAGCAGTGCCCGGCGGTGGACTAACGGCACAGGCAAAAGCGAGAGATTAACTGGGGTGAAGTAACCCATTCAATGCAAGTATCTCTCGTGATGTCAATAGTTCGTAGAGCCATTCCTGGCACGTACTGGTATTGTTCGTCAGTGAGATTAACCGAACGCCAGGCGAGCTCGGCAACACTTCGCTTCCAGACAACCACGCAAAACAGCCCCCCAGGAAAATAGCCACCATTCACCTAGCACTTTATTCTCTTTCCCCTTTTTTTGGGCCACTAGGATAGCGGGCCCGTGGGGGAGTGCTGTGGTTATGCTCTGCTCGTTGAGGGTCTCATAGTAGGCTGCTATTTACCGAAGTCTACCCCATCCTATTTCTAGTGATCGAAGAGTATGCCCATCCATATATACTAGTAGTTCTAATTCTAACATGGGTATAGTTCTTGGACAAAAGTAGTCGCCGCTGGTGGGTTCGGGCATTATATCCCTAGAAACATAAGAAAAAGACAGAAATTCGGAGCCTCCGGAATCCCGACTTCTACCCCCACCTCTTAACCAATTAAAAATAAAAGCTTTTATCAATAGATATATAAAGATTTAGCGAATCCGAAATCCACATCTCTATAACAAATTTTTTGTTCTGTCGGAGTGCTCATCAAGTATGATATCATGGCCCATCCTTAGAGAACTTGTATGGGAACCAATAGAAAACAACACGTATCTTGAAAACTGCCCACCCTTTATTCATTCAATATTGCACCACCATCACTCCCTCCTTGCTAGTTTTGTGCCGCCGTCATAGACCGTCACTCGTCTAGGGTTATTGGGCATTGTTAGCGTCACAAGTCTTCGAGGTTCGTGGTACCGTACAGTACAGTACAGCGCAAGACAATAAATAACGGTGGGTTACTACAAACTCCCTAGATGCAGATATTGGACCGTGCCGCTGTAAGTAAGGACGTTAAACTTCAATGGGGATAAATCTGAAAACCCCTCAGGGCCCCGCGTTAGTGGGGATGAAAAGGAAATAAAGGAACTATAGAAGAAAAGAAGAACCCTCGAACAACGAATGCGCAAATAGGATTTATGATACAACCAGAAGGCAACATGATGGAAATTTTGTCCGCCATACCAGCTTATTTCAATACAATAGAACTAAGTTAGCCCAAATGCCAACCCCGGACCGCACCAACCCAACTCAAAAAAAAAAACCGCATAGAGAGGTTTGGACGGGTATGTGATAGATAAGGGGCATTCCCATCATATGTGATTTCCTTCAACCAAAAGGAAATATTAAAACCGAGTTTCTGTGGCAGGCTTACCGCCGAATGAAATGAAAGGAAACATGGCAATTAGGGCACGGTGGCGGTATATGCTGGATGGATGTGCTCGGCTCTGTTACGGGAGTGTGAAGAATTGTTCAGGAGACATGCAGAAGGAACGGATGCAGGAGAATGTTCAACAATAGATTTTATCCGCTATGCCTTTTCTTTGTTATCACAGGAGTATACTGAGGAACAAGAGTATGCGGGAAATACAAAGAGAGGTGTGGCAATCTACAGAAGGATCAATGTGTGGTAATTGTATTTTACTTGTGCGGTGTTTTTGATGCTTATTGATATGTCGTTAATTTTGTCCAAACACTACACCGAATTTAAGCAGTTTTTACTGTCTGAAAGTCAGGAGACTCAAGGTCTTGAGTGGGCCTTTGCTCGTACTCAGAAGGTACCATAAGTAGGGCAATACTTACACAGTAAAAAAAATATTAAATTAGCAAGATGGGTATCCGAAGGCTGAGCATTAGGAAAGGATTAAGCCAGAATTTCTTATCTGCAACTTTTTGACGATATTGGAATTTCTGAAGCAAATAAACAGCCTTGGGATTCCAGTCTTTAGGTGAGAGAATCTGTGACTCTCGCTCACAACAATGTAGTAGTACTCCTGTCATATTGAGAAACTTGGAATACCTTAAGTTGAAACCCATGATATTACCACTACCGGTAGTGTCCGTGGTTTCCACTGCTAGTAAAGAATGATTTCGTGATGTTAGCCGCCGAAGCTGTTTCGGGGGTTTATAGATGCAGCTAGGTGTATTCGATCGCGGCTATTACATATGAGCTTTCGCGATTGGCCAGTACAGTACAATGTCATTCGAGGAGACTAGCTGAATACACGAGTTCATAAAATTCTATAGGATTGACGCTTCACCCCACAGTACCCGTAGAGTGGCAATTCAGTAGCCACAAGGATGGCATCAGCCTCATACCTTTCTGGTGGCTTGAGTGGAATACTTTTTCGCCATACAAGTCTCGGCACCAGCAAGGCTACTGTAGCACAATCAGACACCTGATTCCCCAACCAAACCCCGCTCTGCCTCTACTTCCATGAACATCATCAACCGACCATACTCAGCAACTCCTCCTCTTCAACAAACCAAGCAATAAAAAGTCGAAGATGTCTCAATATACGACCAATGAGAGCCTGAACTTCTCCAATAATCTGAACTCCTTTAATGTGCTGAATAACTATAATTTTGCCGATAGTCGGTCAGAACTCCTGGCCTGGTTATCACCTGTGGACCCTGTCTTTCGGCATCGCGACTTGCGAGATCGTCGTGTCAACGATGTCGGGGAATGGCTTATGCAAACTGAGGAATTCAGAAGATGGTGCGACTTGGGTTGGGGAGGCGAAGCTAATATGGCGGTTCTGTTTTGCTCTGGAAATCCTGGGGTCGGCAAAACATTCATCAGGTAACAAGGAATATCGTCCGGACAAGGAAGAAAGCGAACCTATACTAATAGGCTGCGATGACAGTTCACTAGTAGTAGACAGCCTATGCGATCAAACCAGAGGACAAAGAGCCGCCACTACATGTTTTTACTTCGATTTCGCGGCGCGAAAGGAGCAGACTGCTGCTTGTATGCTGGGATCCTTACTGAGGCAGATGGTTGGCGGGATGGAGAGGATTCCGGAGGAGATATGGAGGGCCTTTCAAGAGCGGAGAAAGGATATTGGTGGATGCGGACCGCAACTAGTTGATGTCATGAAGATGTTGCAACTCATCACATCCTCACAGCACACATTTATAGTAATAGATGCCCTCGACGAATGTATGGCTGTGCAGCGGCTTAGGCTTCTTGGTTTATTGAAAAAAATCCTTGACAAGTCCCCGGGCACTCGTGTGTTTGTGACTGGAAGACCCCATATCGGGGATGAGATCGAACAGCGTCTTGCTGGGCAGGTGGTAAGTGTATCGGTGACGCCGAGGAAAGCCGACATCATCACCTACCTTCGCGTTAGGCTGAGCGAGGACGTGACACCAGAGGCCATGGATGCGAGTTTGGAAGAAGACATTCTCGACAAAATTCCGGAAAATATACCGGAAATGTGCGTAGTGGGGTGGTGCTGAGAACCCTATTGTACTCAGGCGGCTAATGGATTTATTTAGGTTTTTACTGGTTTCCTTGAATGCCGAAGCAATCTTGCAAGAATCAACAAAGCATCGGAGGCGAGACCGACTTAGAAACATGATAAATGGATTGGGGTTGGGGGATGTCTACAGTGCGACAATAGAACGGATACGGAGGCAGGATGGGGATAAATCGAGGCTTGGGATGGAAACTTTAATGTGGGTTTGTCATGCCGAACGACCATTGAGGGCAGATGAACTCTGCCACGCTCTAGCTGTCGAGTTAGGCACGGATTTCAATGCCGATAACATCCCTTCGATGGCTACGTTGCTGAGCTGTTGTCAAGGGCTTATTACTGTGGAAAAGGAGTCATCTACTGTACGACTGGTCCACTTTACTCTGCGAGAGTATCTTTCCGCCCATCCCGACATTTTCTGTAGTCCTCACTCAGCAATGTCGGAGATCTGCTTGACTTATCTGAATTCCCAACAAGTCAAGGACCTTTCGCCAGAGACCTCAGACGATCTCTCTACTCTCATCCATGACAATCCCCTTCTTGAATACTGCTCCCTGTACTGGGGGGTCCATGCGAAAAGGGAACTCTCGGACAGCGCCAGATCGCTCGCCCTGGACTTTCTTCTGGGCTGCGGTACCCACCCATCGCAGGCGATTCTTTGGGAGCAAATTAATGACAAATATCTTTATTATGAACGTGATGTGTTCTGGTCTGGTGGGCTGCACTGTGCATCGATCTTTGGAATTAGTGAACTTGTAGCCCCCTTGGTAGACATGGGGTGGTATGATATTAATGAAGAAGATTCTGATTTTCATACTCCTCTTGCATTGGCAGCACGATATGGCCATACCGAAATGGTAAAAATGCTGCTCGAGCTGGGAGAGATCGATCCCGACAAGCCAAGCAGCCTCGACGGAGGTACGCCGCTGTCCCTTGCGGCCGAGGCAGGGCACGAGGGAGTGGTAAAAATACTACTCGAGCGGGAAGATGTCAACCCCAATGCACAAACCTCCGACGAAGGTGAGACACCCCTCTTATATGCCGCTTTTAGGGGGCATGAGGGAGTGGTGAGAATACTACTCGAGCGGGGAGACGTCAGCCCCGACAAGCCAAACAGCTACGGCAATACACCACTCTGGTATGCCGCCGGGCAGGGGCATGAAGGAGTTGTGAAAATACTACTGGGGAGGGAAGATGTTAACCCCGACAAGCCGGATAATCGGGGGAGAACACCGCTCTCTGAGGCTGCGGAGGAAGGACATGAAGAGGTAGTGAAAATATTACTTAGGCGGGAAGAGGTTAATCCCAACAGGCCGGATAATAACGGCCAAACACCACTCATGCTGGCAGCTCGGAATGACCATTTGGGGGTAGTAGAGCTACTACAGTCTCCCAATGCAGTGTCATAGTGCGATTTGAGCACTAGGAGATACTACTTTGGGAACATCGCCGCAATCCCTGTCCGTTTGTAGCACGCCGCTCATCGAAGCCCCTTCCAAACCTCATCCCTAATAGGCGAAGGAAATCCGGTAGCATGGAACCGAATACACATGTCCTCGCACCCATCAGAAACCCACTACCTACTCCACCCCACTGATGATTTATGAGTTTCCATTCACAAAGTTCTTGGAATCTAGTTTGTGGGGTGAAACTTTTCTATTGTTGAGAATTTTCAATTCATAGTTTGCACACTTCAGTTTATCGTATTTAATTTTCCAAACTTTCCCCTGCACCTTCTCTTTCACATGTGTTTTTTTCTCTCTTTCTTCTTCGCTTTTCCTTTTTACCTTCCATCACCGTTTTTTCTTAAGCCATAGGATTCCGCGAGTGGCGGATAAGCTATATATGGAGTATTGTTTTTTTTAGATAACAGAAAAGTGGCGAATAATAGCGCATGGATCCTTGCGATAATGTTGAACCACTTAGAGAGCATGCCTACTATGGGACAGGCCACCAAAAATGATATTAGTACAAAATGGTACTGCATTGTACTTAGTAGATACGTGCTAGCCACCTCCGTTATCGCCGTAAGAAGGGAGGAGGGCGAAAGGCTATAGACTAGCACTTCGTGTCCTTCATTAGTCCCACTCGTGCGCCTATTAACTTCATAGCATGAAACATACCAGCATAGGCACAATCAGGGATATATTGCAGCCTGTGTTCAGGGATAACTATTCTCTCCCGGTATAAGCTACTTTGAAATAGCCGCAGGCCGAATTCCCACCACCCCGACAGCATGCATCACGAAATCGCCGAGGAAGAACATATTCTAATAACTTGGCGAAAGGCTACTCAATCATCTAGAGCTCATTGTTATTATCGAAAGGTGTCAAAAGGCCATATTGGCTTTTTCAACTCTTTTACCAAGAATCGGCTGTGTAGGTTGGATAGAGTGACCAAAGCATCCATAAAATCGTACCGTTACACTTGGGAATAAATTGGAGGAACAGGGCAGCTTGGGTGAACAGTGTTTTTCTTTGGTGTTATGCGGGGCCGGATGGGTTAGAATTACGGTGGTGCGATATAAACATTATGGTAGACCGCCTTACTGATTGAGCTAGATTTCTGGCTAGCGAGCATTGGGTAGGGAACACTTGTCTGTCGAATGCGAATTGCAAGCCGGGTGGCATTTAAGAGCTCGCTTGCCTAGCGAACGCTCAGCGCGATCAGATAGTGTTCCAGTCGGATAAGGTAGGTATATTCCCTACTCGAGTAAGCGATGAGGGATCCTAAGTCAAGCCATTTACTGGAAAAACGGTTTTCCGGAAGGATATTGGTTTTGACAAACTTACCCTGCCAATGCTATGACCCAAATTTACCATGTTTGAGTACCTCGTACTCCCAGTGGGATATGCGCGACAATGACGAGAAACCAAGGCCGCGACGGCAGCTAAACTGGAGAATACCGCACCATCTGAAGAAAGAGCTTTCTTACCTTTGAGCACACCACACCTTGAGCTAGCGACTATATTAGTCTTGCGGTTTTTCATATGCGCGGAAAGTGTTAGGTCTATTATAGCACGCTCACGCCGCGAGTGCAAAAAACATTTCGGGAGAGTCCAATTGACATGGGGCAACCTGAAAGGAATATCTGCATGAGGTGCATATCTCGGGGTTGAATATTTAGGTGGGCATCATTGCGGAATTGGTTGTGTGCTTTTGAAGAATATCCGGATTCCTTTAATGCACAAATCGCGATTGCTCTCATGGTGCACTTGCGCACTGCCAAAGTTTCCGGAAATGTGGACTTTGGCGTGGCGATAACTTGGGCGTGGCGGCCTAATAAAAAGTGCGAAGCACCTGTCGCTACCGCTGGCGTGATTTTAGTTAGGGAGTGAACTTGAGAGCGAAAGAATGAATAAAGAATGAGCGGTGAAACTTACGTTCCATATCCTTCTTCTAGAATGTCTAAAGTTCCAAGTGAATTCTCTTAGTCTATCGTCTACTTCCGTGCGACCCTGTCTAGCCACGTTTATCTGGTGTGTTGGGGTTTACGTCATCCCGTCCAAGGAGCATTTTCACCACCCCCTCGTGCCCATTCCGAGCAGCACACCAGAGAGGTGTTAGGCCGTACTGACCCAGTCCAGTGGGGTTGGCATCACCCCGCTTGAACAATATTTTCGCCACTCTCTCCTGCCCATTCCTAACCGCTCACACAAGAGGTGTATTGCCAACGCATTCAATTTGGTTGATATCATAACTTTCGTCAAATAGCTTCAGCGCAAGCAACTTAGCTCAATCCGAAAGGCCCCGTTTTGCGTGAACTCCCCAAGATGCCGAGAAATATTCAAGAAAGGGTGTGCCGCGGAGATCAGGAGAGGGACTAGTCGAAAGAGCTTTGACCTGCTGCCGATTCAGATAACTCAGGGAGGTTTCCGCTATTGCCGAATGAGCTGTACCGGAAAGCTCAACATGAGCCCGGAGGTACTCCGCCAGGGTAAAGTGGATTAACCGGACTATGGAGACCTTCTTGTCTACGACAACGAGCCCTTGGCAACAAGATAGAAGGGTCCCTATTGAAGGGGCATTGTCGATATTCACATTTGGCGACCCTATCTCGAGTACTAGGCCGTGGCGTAGTTCATCCGACTTCAAGTGCCTCTCAGCATGAGATATCCACATTAAGGCAGCCATACCAAGCCTCGCTTTTTTTCAACTTTGTCCCTTTATCCGACCCAACGTTGTACTGTAAGCATCCCCCAACCCCGCGCCATCAGTCACCGCACTGAGTTTTTGTCTCCTGCGGTGGATTGTGGTCTCCTGTAAGATTGCATCGATATTCAGCGAGACCAGTAGGAGCCTAGATATATATCCGTCAGCCGAAAACTCGAGGCAGGTTTCTGGGTGTAATTGCCTTTACGTACATTTCAGGAATACCTTCAGGAATTTTCTTCAGGATGTCCGCCTCCAGACTGCTATCCATCGCATCGGGGTTTGTGTCCTCGTTTGGCCTGGTGCGAATATATCCGATGATATCACTTCTCTTAGGAGTGATGCTCTTCGTCGTTACTCTTCCAGAAATACGCCTTCCAATTTCGTCACGAATGTGAGGTCTCCCAGTCGTGAATACTCGCGTGCCTAGTGACATTTGGACGATTTGATCCAGCTAATCGAAGAGCTTGACTCGATTTTCTGCCGCACATTCATCCAGAGCGTCAATGCAGATGAATATGCACTTTTTGGAAGTGATTGTAGCATCTTCACGATATCCGAAAGTCGCCGCGCCCTTCCACTAATGACCACTTTCTGGTTTCCTTAAGCTTTCACTATCTCCCCCGGTACCTCTCCCAGCCCGCCCACGACTTGTTTTAGCAAGGCGCCCAGCATACTCGTCGATGACTATTCTTTTCGAGCCGTAAAGCCAAAGCAAAAACATGCAACTGCGACATTTTTCCTGCTGGACGGATCGCACAAGCTGTCTGCCACAAATGAACATCGCAGCTTATCGGCACTTGCCCTTCTCCAGCCATTCCCCATGGGCCGTCCTTGTTACCTAATATAAGTCTTGCGACTCCAGGATCTCCTTAGCAAAATAAAACCACCTCATCGGATCCACTGCCCGCGTACCAGCTTCGAAATTCCTCGGTTTGTAAGAGCCATTCCCCTACGTTTTCGGCCCAACGGTCTCGGATGTCCTGCTATAACCTAGGCTTTAATGGAGATAACCAGGCTCTGATGCTAGATCTGCCATCGGCGACACCAAAGTTATTAACAGTGGTGTTCAAAGAATTGGTATTATTACTGAAAGACTGAGAGATTTTCTGTTTCCTGCCGATTAGGGTACTGGTATTGTAGAGGTTGGATAACGGAGTCAGCCGACTAGAGCATTGGAATTTCCGGGTTGAAGGAAAGCGGGGCAGGGCCTCTGCTGCAACCTTACCGATACCTCATGGCCGTCCAATCAATCTCACACATATGCGTATCTGCCTCGATACTCCCTACGCCCGCCAAAAGATCGCCCACATCAGATATCTCTCGCGGCTCTGCATCGTCAGTAACGCCTAGGCTGCTCTCGCTCCCACCGGTCTTCCTGGATCAATTTACGCAAGCATACTTGTATTGTACATTCCCTATTTCCTTCTGGGCTGTGCATGTACTCGAGTACCGTACTAGAGTGACTCAACCGATTCTGCTTGTCCTCGGCGGGCAGGGCCACAGAATCAGGCTTAGGTTGCTCCATCTCAATTGCCGTCACAACTGTTTCCCTGAAACCATCTCCTTTGCAATCATTTAGGAACATCCCCGCGCCACGAGGGCTCCCAGCAGAACCCCTTTTCTCCCACGATCCTAGACCAAAAATGCGCGAAAACAGAGGGGTATCTCTCACGGACGCCCGCATATCTTACCATATATTTCTTTAACCCCCGCTCTGGTGCACCTACGGGGCATAGGTATTTCCCCTGACTGTGTTGGAAAGACCCCGAACTCGTTAAAACAGCACCGGTAGAATAACTCGTTTCACAGCTTAATTGAAGTTACAAGGCGTTATTGACCGTAATCGGTATTCAATTTACTTACCGTTGGAAGCTAACCACAATCTCGATTCCATAGCTTACAAGTAGTATAAAAACCGACTGCGCTAATCGCAAAGTTTCCCCGGCTCCGAGCTCACGGGTGGGTTTTAACCTCCGCAGTTTAGCTGAAATCTAGTACCGGTATTAGCATTGTACCGTATAGTATCTAGACAAAAGCCATCACTGGTGGCTCTTTGTACCAAAAATCACTATTTCCAGAACACCAGAATTCCACCACCCACAGTGCCGGCCAACCAACCGTTTGTGAAACAGTCGCTCTGTCTGCTCTAAACAGGCTATTTTAATATTAGAGCAAATAAGGTAATATTGGGTGAATTGTGATGAAGAGAAATTACCCATTTTGAAAACATGTATCTTTTTCAATGGGCGCCCATGCAAATCATCGGTACTTACCTTCTGCATCTGATGACATGCTCTAGTTATTTAATTAGCACTAGCTAAATAACAACGAAATACTTTATAAAAATGCGAATTCAATTATCGCTAGGTCCCTAGTTAACCATTGACCCGTTTTTCGTTTTAATTAATTGAGAGGTGGAGGTACAAATTGAGATTTTCCATACCCCGAATGTCATCGAGCTTGGTGTGTTTTCGGGGGCGCAGTGCTTGGACATACAAGGTATAATCATGAATTGATGGTACAGAGCAGGGGTGGTCATTCTCCGTTGTCAAGGTAATGTTGGAACACTTGAAAGAGTGTGTGTTCCAACCCAGGGTCATGCGCAAAAAGGATTCAACGCTGATTTGCTGAGGGGGAATAGGTGTTGGTATTCTCGCTTAAGTCAACACTAGTCAATAGTTGATGGAAATAGTCAAACGATCATGCCTATATTCTTTAGATCTAGGAGAGAATCACAAGAGGAAAAATTGTCTTATGTATCCGAAAATTACCGCTTAAAATATGGTGGTGTGTGTTGGAAGGAATGGTCGTATTACTTCCTGGTAACCTTGGATTGGAATGGGACGAACTTTCTGATAGCTCAGGATTGGAATGTGGTGAATGGAATTTGGAGGAAGGAATGGCATGAACGGAATGGCAAAGAATGGAACAGCACAGAATGGAATGGAAGGATGAATGCTAGAGGTTGGGAATGTCGAGTATATAGTTTAGTTTTATGTCTGTCATAAGAAAATGAAGACTTGAGCGAAATACACATTCTCACGGTTAAGGAACTATGTTGTTTGTTTATTTTCTTCAGTGTGTCGTTCAGGAGGAGTGAGTGATATCTTGTGAGGACGTATATGATTCAAGAACATAAATATGGACTAATAGCGCCCCTAGGTTAGCACAATAGTGACACCTGTTCGCTCAAGTCAATCCTGCATTCTCATAATGCCTCCCACTCTACCCTCTACTCCCAGCCAGGAAGTTGGACATGTTCCACCTGTTCCTGGTAGCCCAAGTCATTTACGCACCTGGCTCTTCGATGCTGAGACTTCAGATGATAGCAATTCTGTTTCTTTTTGTCTAAATCCTCCTTCTACTACCTCTACTACTTCCACTAAACCTGGCTCGGAGTCAGAGTGTGTTATTTACTCTGATTGTGAGTTAGAATGTGGTACACCTACTCCTAGTGGCGCACCTCTGGGACAAGTTACTACTGAGCCAGGAACTGAATCTCAATGTGAGTTGAGTGCCTTAAATCTACTTCTTTTAACTAAATTGTGCCAAGATCCTCCAAATACCCCACGTCTTGAAACTCCAATCTCAGACCTTGGGCCGGACCCAGCAAACTCTGAAATGCGCGAGCAGCCTTTGCGTATGGAGGTTGATTTTACCCTTTGCCATAAGATCCGTGCTTTAAAACACTATGCCCACTGGCCCTATCGTCAAATTGCAGCTGTAACTGGAGTAGCACTTTCCACAGTCTATCGCATCGCACATCCTCCTCTTACACCAACCCGTAACCGTATTCGTGGATGCCACTCGATTCTCCACACCCCACAGCGAGAAAAACTTATTACCTTAGCAACCTCCTCTGCGGAAAACCGCCGTAAGTCTTATACTGAAATCGCACAAATGGCTGGGCTCACTGCTTGTGACCGTACTCTACGCCGTACCTTTTCTTCTGCTGGGTATCATCGCCGTGTTGCTAGAAAGAAACCATTTCTTTCAAGCAAAATTCGCCAGGTAAGGGGTAAGAGTTCATTCTTGGGTAGTTACATTTTAATTCTTCTTTTTTTTTTTTCTTGAGCAGAGTTCGCTTCTTCAGCTTCTTTGGCTGGTTCTTGACAATTGTTTTTCAAATCCTTCTACAATCCTGCAAGCCTTCTCAGTAATGCTAATCGCAATCACTCCCTTTCCCTGTTGATAGATCGTTCAGAGTAATTTCATCTTCCCCTCTGTTCGGTTTAGTTCCACCTCATACCTGTTCCTTTTCTTTGTATTCTATGACAAAAATTAATGAAAACGGACATTGTACAGCTGGAGCCTAGGCATACTTCGGGCTTCTACATGGGGGGTGTTTTGTGGTTTTTCTATCTTACTTTCATATTCTGAGACTGAGTGCGGTGAAGGTTTGTGTTATTATTCAGATGCTGTGTGTTTCTTTTTTGTTGTAGTTGGGACCCGGGCCTGCTGGGAGCTTTTCTCTGACCAGTGTTTTGTGGTATTTCTATGTCGCTTTTGTTGTTTTTCTTACTTTCATGCATTCATTCATTCATATTATTTGACTTGGGTTAGTTCAGATATGTGTTCCTATTAGAACTTTCCCTCTTTTGTTATTAGTTGTAGTTCAAGTTGACTCTCTACTTTCTAACAATTACTCTCATAATTGCGTAGACTAACTAGGTACATTATAATATTTAGGCACGCTTATCATGGGCTGACATGTATAAGGTTTGGGCTACACATGATTGGTCTAAAGTTATTTGGACAGATGAATCTGCATTCAATGTCGGTGGAGCACCTGGCCGGGTCTGGGTCACTTGACGAGCAGAGGAGGAATTTCACGAATCCTGCCTTCTTCCAAAATTCAAGAAGCATGAATCGGTCATGGTCTGGGGGTGTTTTGTTGGCCGCCGCAAAGGTCCTCTAATCATATGGGATAAGGGGGCCTGGGGGAAGACTATGAATGCTAAGGGGTATCAAACACACATTTTGCCACATCTTGAGCGATTCTGGCAGAGTGAGTCTGCCCGCACACATGATTATGTGTATATCCAGCAGGATAATGCCTCACCCCACTGCGCCCGCTCTACAATTACTGACCTACAAGAACGCGGCCTTTGCAACTACCTTTTACCTTGGCCAGCCACCTCGCCTGATCTTAATTTGATTGAGGCCATCTGGAGATTAATGAAGGTCCATATCACCAATCTTATCCCACGTCCTCAGAACAACAATGAGATGATAGAGGCACTTCTGTAACATGTATACATGTTCCGGTAACTGTATACAGGAGCGGAGTGCAGGATTTCCTATGTTTAGTTTGATTACTTTGCTTACTTTGATTAGTTTGATTGTTTTACAGCCCCGGAGCTATATTA
>Ga0307509_10000705_pt1 | contig 56999 bp, 69 predicted proteins | sample 10_EM_MG_FD_202245 | JGI IMG/M metagenome (GOLD analysis project Ga0307509, IMG submission 202245) | Populus trichocarpa ectomycorrhiza microbial communities from riparian zone in the Pacific Northwest, United States - 10_EM | ecosystem: Host-associated > Plants > Roots > Unclassified | place...
CGGCGACAATTTGCAGGAATTCTGCGTCAGGGAAGTGGTGAAGATCCGTCTGATAACCCCTGGCTAACATTTGATCCTTAACAGCGTCCCGCCATGCACCATATATGGCGTCACCTTGGAGACCAACCGCGATGCCCATTGACCTCTTATGCTCAGTGATTTTTCTTTTGTCCGAGCGTCGAAATGAGATTTCTCCAATGAGAGAATTAGCAGGAAGCTGATATGTCTGACCTGCTGGTGCCAGCTGCGGCCCGCCGGGTGGCATCAGTGCGTATTGAATGATGTTGATATTCTGCGCCATATAGAATATGTTTTCGAGTATATTGATTTGATAAATATGAGAGGCTAGAGATGTGCGTCTTGTGGATCTTGTGGAAGTTCTGAATGGCAGATGATTCTTGGTATGAGGTCCTCCTGTGTTGATCTGTTCCCATTATATATAAAACACTATGATCTTTTAGGCCGGTTGAAAGATTCAAGTATTTTTAACAATTTATTAGGGAACCGGGATCTGACGCTCTACCACAGGGCACCCCCATAATCTGATTCAACTTGAACAAATGAAACGGAATAAAGACTCTTGCGTTCGAACAGGAAATATTCTCGGTCTACTATCAAGATCCTGAAACAAACAATCCAAGGCTGCGCCATGTGACCTTTACGCTAAGCAATTCAAAATACTTGATCCAGTTTAGATCATTCGGGCCGCTTGACCCTACGTGCGATCCACACGCGTTGTTGACATCACCCCGATAGCCTTAGACTCGAAACTACACAAGGCCGAGATAATCTGAGAAATCTCGCCCCATGCCTAACAAATGTCCATTCTGCCGATGGAAATACAGCCGGTCTGGTGCATATGAGAAGCACCTGCGAAATCCGCACGCAAATCTGGATATGGTCTTAACGTCCACAATAAAATGTGCATCCTTACCGACTACTAACGATAATTGTTAGGCATACCGGAAGGCTTAGCCTTCTATTAGTGAATAAAGACCTATAGTTACCCTACCTTAGAATTCTGAGTTCAAAAAGACAGGCCAACACCCCCCTCCCGCACCAGCATTGGGACGGCGCTACATCGGCAGACGCCGCCATAGTTGCGTCCCCTCACCAAAGACATGGTCATTGGAGCCCTCCTTGTAACCCCGTATACGTCGCAGCCGTCTGGCCGACCGGATCCCGCTCGCAGGATATATGAGGGACGACCTTTGGCGAGCTTATGCAAGTGGTTCGAGCCAGATCGGTTGACGTCGCATAAGGTTACTGAGTACTGAAGACTCGAGTCACGAAGGAGGTCACTAAGTAACGGGACGTTTTCACAGACAATGGTTAGGCAACACATTCTATACTCCACGCTCTCGCGATGAAAGTCGCAGAAGTGAATGGTGTTGTCGGATGAGGTAGTTTGAGAAATCAGGCATACCTGCACTCACATATGTCAATAGTATCCATAGGATGCTGACGGAACCCTACGATAACAATATGACTATGGAGGGATAATGGCTATTGGGGCGATTATCGTAACAAGTCTATCTTATGCCTCACAGATGTCGGTTGCAGAATATGTCTGCAATGCTGAGAGGTTCGATAACAAAGCTGGCCCCTGTGTTGGTTCGATCATGGAGACCATTCTGCGGATGCAAATGGTCAGCAAGACTCGATGCCGACGAAGATGGATCGTAACCAATGGACTGATGTGTGGGAGCACTGTCAGGTAATTTCATGGTGTTGCGATTCGGAAGTCGAAGTGAGATAACAGAATTGTCAGGGTTAAATGGTATTCGCACTCTTGAGAAGAAACTGGAGTTTGTTAGTAGGCACTTAGTTAGTATGAGAACTAGATGTAGCCCGCGACCACCCAGACGCGGTATATAAATATCCAGGTGCCTCCCAACCTATTTGAACATCATCAAGCAACGGAGAAGAGATCTTATCAATATAAGTTTTTACGCTAGAAAAATGTTTATCACTTTACCTATCTCTATTTTGAACCATTGAGCCTTCCTAGACAATCTCCGTCTACGATTAAGATTATCAGCCTGAGTTATCTTGCAAGCCTTTGAGATAGGCTCCCGCCTAACAATAACAAAGGAAGCAACATATTGCCCCACGAGTGGCATCTCCGCCTGGATTCCGACTATGAATCAGATCCAGATCCTACCGGATATGCGTACGGCGCATTAGATGACATCAGTCACGAGTCTGATACAGAGATACTCAACGAAACTGCGAGGCCATTACCCAGTAAACCGATGCTTTATGAAGGGGCCGGCGAATCTATCGGAGATGTCAAGGGTTTTGAGCAAGAACAAAGCAATCTGTGTCAGCCGCCATGGTCCCCATTTAGTAGCGCGCATGGTTTGAAGCTAGCGTCTTGGTTTATTGAGCGTAAAGTACCTAAGTCACCAATCAATGAATACTTCTCGAGTGGTCTCAGTAATGCTTCATCGACCGGGTATAGTTCCATGCATACGCTTGAGAATCTCCTCCAGGCATTGGATCCTCACAGTGCATATCTTCAATGGAACGAAGGACAGGTTGATGATGGCAAGCGAACATTGCCATTCTTCTATCGCAACGTTCTAGATTGCGTCAGATATCTCCTGCGCCAGATCGCCTACAGAGATGACTTCATCTACGCGCCGCACAGAGAATACAACACCAATGGACAACAGATATACGTAGAAATGCACACGGCGGACTGGTGTTGGGATCTTCAAGTACAGCCTCATAACCCTTTTTTAAGTAAACAATCACTTACTGAAACCAGGAGACACTTCCGCCAGGTGCGACGCTTGTTCCGATCATAGGGGTGTCTGATCAGACGCATCTCACAAACTTCTCCTGCGACAAGAAAGCATGGCCTGTCCATATCACGCTTGGAAATCTTCCGTCCGGCCGGCGCAACAGCCCTACATCCATGGCAGTTCTGCTTCTTGCATTATTGCCCATTCCCCCAAAACTATTAAAGTCCACCAAAGCAGATCAACACCAGAGACAAATCAACGCTGACACTCTACTGGACGTATTCGAACTCATCTTTGCGCCTCTACAAGATCCGGCGCATGACGGCGTACCAATTGACTGTGCTGATGGGAAGGTTTGGAGGTGCTTCCCAATCTTGGCCGCGTGGATTGCGGACCACATGGAAAACGTTGCGCTGCATGGAATAAAATCCAACGTCTGTCCTAAATGCGAGGTGCCTGCGGTCGAATTAGGCACCAACATGAAAGTCTATCCAGTTAGAGATTACACAATATATCACCATTACGACTATGAAAATTGGATTGGAGAAACCTACCACGCTGACATCACACCTGAGAGTCTTGGTATTAGATTAGGTCAAAATGTTTTTTACGGGCTCAACCGGGTTTTGCCGTCAGATTTACACAAACCAGACATGCTCCATACAGTTTATCTTGGGTTATTCAAGCACATCATGGACTGGATCCAGGGCTTTCTGAAAAAGCACGGACGACTTGAGGCATTTGACGAAGTTTGGAAGGCATTACCGCCTTGCCCAGGATTCCTTGTACCCAAAAAGGCCAACTGCGAGGTTAGGCAGTGGCAAGGGAAAGAGATACGGAACCTTGGGCGGTGTGTTCTAGGCGTTCTGGCTGAGACACTGGGTCAGCCTGGGAGTGCCCAACTCATACCGTTCAAGCCTGCTCTCGGATACGTCAGGGCGCTGGTCGATTTCAATATGATGACACAATACCGAAGCCACACAGCGGAAACAATCACCTATATGGAAGACTATCTGGACACGTTTCACAAGATGAAGGATATCTCTTTAGAGTTTCCAGTAACTAAAGGCATATGCGCAAAGATTGATGAGCAACGAAGGGAGCTGCGACATGATAGGCCTAAGACAAGGGAGCACATCACACTCTCGAAACGGCGCCGGATGCGCGACGCACAATGGGCAGAAGAAACCAAGCTACGTATGGACTTGATCTTTTGTGAATCGCATTTCAACTTTATCAAGATGCATTTGCTCAGTCACTTTTGTGATCATATACGCCAGTTTGGCAATATTCTGATGTATTCAACCGAGTTCGGCGAGCTAGCGCATAAGACCCAAATCAAGACTGGATGGCGGCAATCGAATAAAAACGAGGCCTCACGGCAAATTGTGCAGAGCTATAGTCAACAGCATGGCATCCGAATGAGACTATTGAATCTGGAATCACTGCGACATTGCGGTGCAGATCTCTCTCCCGACGTGGTGGAACAGTTGGACACAACTAGCAACACAACAGCACCTGACTGTTGTAGGAGGTTGCTGACGGGACGCCGGGATGATGTTTCCAACATGGCCGATTTTAGTCGGGTTTTGAGAGTTTCCATTCAAATTATATGTCGTGGATTGATCCGATAGAGCCGGCATAATCTGCTCCCAGAGCGCCGTCTTCCGGAGTACACTGAGATACTCGAATCACTTCCAGTGGAGCTACTGACACAACCAGAAATTCCAGTTCTTGCGTTCCAAGAAAGGGAAATATACGACATCCACCGTGCGCGATGCACGGGGGCTCTCAACTTTAGGAACCACGGGAGTCGCAATGATTGAGTTTGGGTGTGGGCCGGAACGGAAGACATGTATGGTGCACTCCGTGGCCGTCTTCCAGCCAAGCTCGTTCCACTCTTCAAAATCAGAGACTACAGATGCGAGGATCGAGTGCGCCGCCTCGCTGGCGTTCAGTTTGTGAGCGCAGTGAACTCACGGTCGATATCAGACGTACATAGCCTTGTTACTGTCCAAATGAAGGAGGATGCTCGGGAGTTTACTGTAGTTGACATAGGGACAATTCTCTGCCTGTGGCACCTTATCCCAGAGCGGGATCGGCGCTGGATTGTCAATAGCCGTATCGATTTGAGAACATTTAACAAGGTATATTAAGGGATCCGGATATCAGAAGGCATCTGCGATGCTATTTTGGGTCGGGGATTGATTGAGGGAGGAACCTGGTGCTAGTATAGTAGTATAAAATCTACCGATGAATAAACAAGCTATAGAGTAGAATCACCAGATCCATAAACTACAAGGGCGGATGATCAGTAGTATATGACCCGCGCGCGGAAGAGATGATTTAAAACAAAAGTGCTACTACTCCTGATGCCAGCCGACGCAACGAAGACGCGATAATAGGCTGCATCTACTAGCAGATCGAAGTGACTTGAACGGGCCGGTGCATGGAGGTATTCAGGACGCTGCTATGAGGCAACCTCCCATCCTGACACAAAGAAGCTCGCAGCGCGACCCGGGTGGCATGGGATGTGAGCCGGTGTTGCGAGGAAACTCAGGACGCATGGAATTTGAGCGGGCGTTGCGAGGCAACTCAGGACGCACAGGACGCAGGGGACGGAACTCAGGACGCACAGGACGCAGGGGAGGCAACTCAGGACGCACAGGACGCAGGGGATGCAACTCAGCACGCACAGGACGCAGGGGGCGCAACTCAGGACGCACAGGACACAGGGGACGCAACTCAGGACGCACAGGACGCAGGGGACGCAGATTCAACATCGCGTGGGTCAGGACGCAACGGCGCCGTATCTGACGCTGGGTAATCTTTTGCTGATGATGACCGAACGTAGTCATTTATCCATTCGGTGAGTCCTTTCCAATAAAAATCTCTCATGATTATCTCTATCGTTTTTTCCATCCCAAAATGTCCTGCTCCCTTCGAATCGTGGCATCCTTTCGCAATCTTGGTTTTAAGCACGTCATTTGCAGGTATGTATAGCCGATTTTTGAAGTAGGGAAACCTGTCCTTGTATTGCCAATTTGTGGGCAATTCTTTGCCACGGGTTATTAGATCTTCTAGCGTCGCTTCCCTGCTTAACCATTCGTGATCATTTTTTGACGCTTCTCAAACTTCTTCCAAAAGTTCTAACTTGTATTCTTGCAGTAGAGCTTTGGATATCATAGCGCTTGACACCATGACTTCTTCATGAAGGAGCCATGGGTTTCGTCCGATATCGTTTTCGCTAAATAATCTGTTTTCCCTGCTGTCTGCATATAGCTGACACATGATCGGCTGTACCTGTTCCACCGCAATGGTTCGCTTTGGCGATAGGTCTGTCCTCCCAAACCCTTTGTTTCCTCGGTCGGTTATTTGTAGACTGTCCACCTCCATCATTCCTGACGTATCAATTTTTTCGAAGATCATTTGTGCAATCCGGTCCCTTTCCTGGACCTGATAGCTGTTTTTGCCATGATTCATCATTATAACCTTCACTTCTCCTGTATAGTCGGCGTCTATAACTCCTCCACCGATCCCTATACTTCTTTTGTATACCAGGCCACTTTGTGGGGTGATTCTAGCATAAGTCCCTTGCGGTATTCCTATAGCAATTCCAGTTCCGACAAGCTTTTGTCCTCTTGCTGGAATCAGCATGTCTTCCAGAGCGTATAAGTCGTGTCCTGCCGAAAAACCTTGAGCCTCTTGATGGTAACGTGGCCTTGGCTGCCCTTTTCATTACTTGAATGACTGTGGCTTGTTGTAACAGCATCCGTTTTATCAATTTTTCCTGAACCGGTTTGTCTTGTACAAGACTTATCGAGAAATGTTCTGGTTTTAGGATTGACTGTTCGGTATGCTCAGCTCCCTCCTCAAGACGATACTCCAGTCGTCTGCTTAATGCGTCTAGTTTACCGCTTCTGGACCCCGGTCGATAGATAATCTTGAAGTTGAACGATGCAAGCAATTGCGCCCAGCGAATTTGTCTTTGATTCCACTTTTGTGTTGTCAAGAAGTGTTGCAAATTCTGGTGATCGGTATAATCTGTAATCGGCTTATCCGCGGCATACAAGTAGTGTTTCCATTCCATGAACACTTCCAATATGCCTAGGAGTTCTTTATCATAAATCTGGTAGTTGCGTGCAGCTGAATTCAATTTCCGGGAATGGAATGCCACTGGATGGAGTTTTTTATCCTGAAATTGGGATAAAATTAATCCAAGCGCGAAGTCGCTTGCGTCGGTTTCAATTACCGTTTCCCATTCCAGGTAAAAATGTGCCAGGCTCGGCGACGTTGTGAATCGCTGTTTGAATTTTTCAAACACTATGTTCTGCTCTCGTCCCCTGCTGAACTTTTGTTTGTCTCCTTTCAGCGTTTCCGTTATTGGCTTGCATATCTTCAAGAAGTTTTTGATGAATCTTCGATAGAAGTTTGCAAAGCCAAGAAAGATTTGAACTTCCTTCACTGACCTAGGTGCCTTCCATTTTCTTATGGAGTCCACCTTCCTCGTGCTCATTGTCACCCCGTCTGTTGCCACAATATATCCTAGGAATTCAACAGCCTTAACATGGAACTCGGATTTTGTAATGGACACTGCTAATTGGTGTTCCATTAATCGCGAAAGTACATTCTTGACTATTGCGACATATTCCGCATGTGTCTTGGAGTAGATAAGGATGTCATCCAGGTATACCACTACCCCTTGGTCAAGGAATTCGCGTAATATTTTGTTCATCATGCGTTGGAAAGTTGCAGGAGCATTGACTAGTCCAAACGGCATGACTTTGTATTTGTATTGTCCGTACCGAGTTCTAAAAGCTGTTTTCCATTCATCACCCTTTTTAATCAAAATCAGGTGATAACAATCTTTAAGGTCTAACTTCGTGAAAATTGTGGCTCCCGCAACTCGATCTCGTAACTCACTCATTAAAGGGAGTGGGTATTTATTGAGAATCGTCAATTTGTCGAGTTGTCGGTACTCCACACATAATCGTAAGCGGCCGTCGGGCTTTGGTACAAACAAGATTGGCGCTCCAGCAGGTGACTGGCTATGCGTAATCTTGCCTTGTGCCAACATCTCATCAAGATAGGTTTTCAGAGTGTTTAACTGGTATTATGACATGGGGTAGACGGGTCCCCAAGGAGATTCTGATCCATCCTTATGGTCGATCGCATGATCGAACGTCCATCTAGGGGGCATTTTCTCCGACGCTTCCGGTTGAAACAAATGCTTGAACTGAGCATATTCCTGTGGTAGAGTCTCTAACTCTACAGGATTCTTTTCTTCTATTCTTCCAATTCTTTCCACATATTGGGCCTTTGGATTGTATGAGACGGTTTCGTCGTACTCAAATAGATCCTTTACGGCCTCATCCTCGACATGATCACGACATGTCATTTGCTCGAAACTCCATTTTTTCGGTTCGTCTAAATGTGATAAGTAGTGTTCATGGTACCACCATCCAAAGGGGATGATAAGGTCAAAACGTCCTGTGGGCACTATTTGGGCGGATATGGGAGACCTATGTCCATTTCTGATTTCTAATGTGATGGGGCGGGTGTATCTTTGTCCACCTGATGAACTTGAAAGTCCATCGAATCCGACTATCTGAATGGGTTTCTCTCGGACTTTGTATGGGATGTTGAGTCGTTTGACTAATGTTTCGCTTAGGAGGAAGCAACTAGCTCCTGAATCTAGTAAAACGTAAATGCGCGTGCGTTTGCCATCAACATCTAATTGTGCAGGTCCTTCTGGACATGAATAATGTTTTGGAGAACTCGGTATCGGCCTGTGGGGGCTATCTGGTTCTTCACCTTTTTCTCTTAAAATGCATTGTCTCTTTGACTGTGATTGTTTATTACCGCGCCCGCGCAGTTTCATCCAGAGAGGACTCCATAGATAAACTTTCTGAATTAGTATTTCGGGCAGCCCACTACAAGCGGTCTTCACCTCCTGCCGAGGAGTTCCCAAATACCAGGAATTACCGTCTCGCACAATAGCTCCACCTTGTGACTAGGCCTGCGCAGTCCGTATTATCGACTTATTTCGTAGATTATTAGCGACTGATCGGGAATAGTACCTTCGTCCTATACCATTTGGGTTTTCACCGAGAAGCCTGTTGGGCCTTGGATAGCGTAGAGGCTTGAAACAAGCGTACCCTAGTCACTAAAGGCACAGCTCGGGTAATCGTCCTCGCCCATGCTCTTCCTCATCATGTTCGGAACCCTTATGCTAGAGCGGCACCTGTCTCGGTCTCAGGGATAGTTTAAACTAGATAGTTAGTCTGAATTCCCGATGTATCCTAGCTTTTCACTTCTGGTGTCTTTTATCTATCCCCTACTGTGCAGCGTCCGCTTTCGCTAGGTTCCCATAATTTTGGGCCATCTTGTCCCTTAGATCGAGGTAGAATAGTCTCGTCTGTATTGGCTAGCTTCCAGGCATGCAATGTCGGAAATTATCTCGCTTTTTTGCACCCTTCCCGGCCCTCAACGTCTCTTGATCTTTCCTTGATCCGTACCCTGGTTTCTTCCCTTGTCTAGTTCCAGTACTTTTAACGCGATTGAACTCAACTGCCAACTTCCATGAACTATTACATTGGGCTGTGTTGTCTCAGTGCCAGGCTGAACTCTCTTCCTGCTTCTTACGACCTGGTTCCCCTTCTTCCAATTTGTCCAACCGTCGTCTCTCCGAGGTTCACCGACAAAGGGGTTCATTCGATATAGATTCCTCGTTCTGGGACCTCAGTCATAAGGTGCGCGCCACGTTGTTCTTTTTGAGTTTCGATTCCCGGAGTTACGCGCAGACTACCCATCCGCCGTCGCCGGTGGTGCCTGAGAGCACGAAAGCGTCTCGCCGTCATAGATGTCCCATGCAAACGGAGTGTCTATTCTGTTCACCGATCGTGAACTTTCTCCCTGGCTTCGTTCAGCCACGACAGCCACTCTTTTTCTCTGGGCTTGGGGTTGGTCGCGCTTTCGTTTATTTATCTCATACCGCTTTATACCGAATGTCGCGACGGATTACTCCTTTCGACAATGTTTCCAGAAGTGGTTTGTTATTCCACATCGTGTACATCCTTTATTATTTCTTCGTCGCTCAATAACATCTTTAGGGATGGAGTTGTGAGCTTTATCCCAGTCTGTGTGTACTACCTCCTTTTTGTTGGTAGCTGTCTTTTCCTTCGACCAAGTTTTTGTATGGGGTACTTTAGGCTTTCCCTTATAGGCGGCCCGTTTTTCTGCTGTATACCTTTTGGGGGGTCTTGGATTACACTTCGTTGGAGCCCGGTCTTCTGTTTTTCAACTTATCAATGTCCCCGAGGATTCGCCCTTTCCATGTCTTAGACGTTTTTCTTCCTCGTGGTTCTCGTACTGAATCATAGTATTCTTAAACTCTGCCAACCACAATTCGTCGTTGGGATAGGTTTCGAACGATAGTCTTAATAATCCGGCCTCGGGCATCTGAGCTTTAAGCATGTCTCTCCATGCTACAACTTGGAGTCCAACCTTAATGTTGTAGTTCTCCATTCGCAAAAGGAATTGTCGTATGTCCCCATGATATCTCTCAAGTTTCATTAACTTGTGCGTCCTTTCCGCCTCATGGGTAGGCGCGAATCGTTCCGTTACTTTTTGTTCAAACATGAACCATCTTTCGGAACTGATCTCCTTTTTATATCTCAGTGCCCGCGACATCTTTTTCCGATAGGTATCTGTGAACGGGAATACATCGTCACCTTCTATTTGTCCCAGGGCATATTTGATTCGATCTACCTCTATAGTCCATAGGTGGCTGTTTCGTTCGAAATAGTCATGAACTGCCATTAACCATATTCGAATATCCTGATGGGACTTGTTTTTGAATACCCAGGGAGGGTCGGAGGGCCTTTTGGTGTTTAGCAGCCGTTCTCGAGCGATTGCCTTGGCCATGACATCTACGACGTCTTCCTCTTCGTCCCCTGTCTCGGGGTCTTGTCTCTCCAGACCTTTCCCTTTCTATTTGCGACTCGGGCCTCCTTTCGGATCCTGCCCGTCGTCGTCGTCATCACCATCGTCTGGATCGGGGTCTCCTGCCCCGTACATAGTTGTTGGTGGTATTTGGCCTCCTGCATTTCCTCCTCCTTGTTCAGGAATTGGATTCGACCATTTTTCTTTTGGAGCTCCGTCGGTATTATGTACGGGCCGTTCCCAATTGTCAGTAATTACAGTTAGGGCCGCTGACATTTGAGCCGATATGGCTCCTACCTGGGCCTTTAGATCGATTAGAATATCATGAAGCTTCGCTATTGCCGCTTCATAATGTCCCTGTAGATCTCTCGCAGCCTCCTGGTTTTCCCTCTTGTGTCGATTTATAACCGACACATAATTGGCATTGTCGTTTGCTGGGGCTTCCTCTACTTCGAGGATACGGTCCCGAAGCTGCTAGTCCGGTCGCTGGCTGTGTTCTGCCTGTTCTGTTTGGTGAGTATTAAGCATACTGGAAGGCTAAGCCTTCCCTTAGTGAATAAAGACCTATAGTTACCCTACCTTAGGATTCTGGGTTCAAAAAGACAGGCGAACACCCCCCTCCCGCACCAGCGTTGGGACGGCGCTACATCGGCAGACACCGCCGTAGTTGCGTCCCCTCACCAAAGACATGGTGATTGGAGCCCGCCTCGTAACCCCGTATACGTCGCGGCCGTCCGTCCGACGGGATCCCGTTCGCAGGATATATGAGGAAAGACCTTTGGCAAACCAATGCAAGTGGTTCGAGCCAATTCGGTCGACATCGCATAAGGTTACTGAGCACTAAAGACGAGAGTCGCGAAGGTGGTCACTAAGTGACGAGACGTTTTTACGGACAATGGTTAGGCAACACATTCTATACTCCACGCTCTCGCGATGAAAGTCGCAGAAGTGAATGGTGTTGTCGGATGAGGTAGTTTGAGAAATCAGGCATACCCGCACTCACACACGTCAATAGTATCCATAGGATGCTGACGGAACCCTACGATAACGATATGACTATGGAGGGATAATGGCTATTGGTGCGATTATCGTAACAAGTCTATCTTATGCCTCGCAGATGTTGGCTGCAGAATATGTCTGCAATACTGAGAGGTTCGATAACAAAGCTGGCCCCTTTGTTGGTTCGATCTGTTAGGCGGGAGCCTATCTCAAAGTCTTGCGACATAACTCAGGCCGATAATCTTAATTGTAGACGGAGATTGTCTAGGAAGGCTCAATGATAAAAAAATTGAGGTAGGTAAAGTGATAAAGATTTTTCTAGCGTAAAAACTTATATTGATAAGATCTCTTCTCCGTTGCTTGATGATGTCTAAATAGCTCCGGAGGTACCTCGATATTTATATGCCGCGTCTGGGTGGTCGCGGGCTACATCTAGTTCTCATACTAACTAAGTACCTACTAACAACTCCAGCTTCCTCTTAAAAGTGCGAACACCATTTAACCCTGACAATTCTGTTATCTCACTTCGACTCCCGAATCGCAACACCATGAAATTTCCTGACCATGCTCACATACATCAGTCCATTGGTTACGGTCCATCTTAGTCGGCATGGAGTCTTGCTTACCATTTGCAGACGCAGAATGGTCTCCATGATCGAACCAACAAAGGGGCCAGCTTTGTTATCGAACCTCTCAGCATTGCAGACATATTCTGCAACCGACATCTGCGAGGCATAAGATAGACTTGTGACAATAATCGCTCCAATAGCCATTATCCCTTCATAGTCCTATCGTTATCGTTTGATTCCATCAGTATCCGTAGGATACTATTGACGTGCGTGAGTGTGGGTATGCCTGATTGCTCAGACTACCTCATCCGACAACACCATTCACTTCTGCGACTTTCATCGCCAGAGCGTGGAGTATAGAATGTGTTGCCTAACCATTGTTTGTAAAAACGTCCCATTACTTAGTGACCACCTTTTGCGACTCATGTCTTTAGTGCTCAGTAACCTTATGTGACGTCAACCGATTTGGCTCGAACCACTTGTATAAGCTCGCCATAGGTCTTCCCTCCTATATCCTGCGAGCGGGATCCGGTCGGACGGACGGCCGCGACGTATACGGGGTTACGAGGAGGGCTCCAATGCCCATCTCTTTATTGAGGGGACGCAACTACGGCGGCGTCTGCCGATGTAGCGCCGTCCCAACGCTGGTGCGGGAGGGGGGTGTTGGCTTGTCCTTTTGAACTCAGAATCCTAAGGTGGGGTAACTATAGGTCTTTATTCACTAAGGGAAGGCTAAACCTTCCTGTATGCCTAACACGAGCTCCCTCTCTCTAAGCTTCGTCCTCGAACGCTTCTAAGATCTTTCTTCCATTCAACAAAATGAAATCCTTTTTGAACTCCGTGTAGTAGGGTAAAAAACCTCATGCGTTTACTTGTCCACACGCGGAAAACCTTTCTTCCCTATTCAATATCTGTTCTTCTTGGCATATCTGGGTTTTCCTCATGAAAACCTTCTATCAATTCCTGAGCGTTTTCTAAACTCTCAGGTGGTTCCCAGGTGTTCTCGTCCTCAGAACACCCTTTCCATTTAACAAAATATCTTAGTTCGCGTATTCGCTTATTGCGACCACGAACCTTTCTTGTATAAGAAATTATTTAACTCTTTACAATTCGTTCCACTTCCCATTTGAGATCGCCATCGATCTCTTCTGGCTCTGGTGGAGGCTGTTCTCTTTCTTCTCGGACCGAGGTTCGGTAGGATTCTAACAGCGAAACATGGAAGGTTGGATGTATCCTCCATGTAGGCGATATTTCGAGTTTGAAAACGCGTTGTCCTTTTGCCTCTATGATTTTGCATGGTCCATAGAGCTTGGGACTTAATTTCTTCGAGGGTCGTTTTGTACGAATATTTTTTCCCTTTAACATTACTAAATCGCCTTCTTTATAGTCCGGCTGTTGTAATGCTTTTCTGTCGTAATATCTTCTCATTGCCTCTTGGGTATAGTTTAGCGCTTCTACCGCTCGTTTGTGAATCGCCTTCATCCAGTGGCTGTACAACTCAGCTCCTGGATTCTGAGCTTGTCGCTCGCGCATCCATTCTGGCTGTGGAGGATAACCGTAATTCGCGAAGAAGGGTGACATTCCATGTGCATTCGTTGCGGAAGTGTTGTACGCGAATTCGGCTAAATGTAACAGCTGATACCAATCGTCTTGATCGTAGTTGACGAAATTTCTTAAGAAACCTTCCAGCACTTGGTTGGTTCGTTCCGTCTGACCGTCCTTTTGTGGATGGTATGCTGTTGACATTTTTCTTTTAATCCCCAGTAACTTGCATAGGGATTCCCAAAATTCTCCTGAGAATTTTGCGTCCATATCGGATATGATTTCTGTTGGTAAACCGTGAAGTTTCCAAACTTCCCGTAGGAAAACATTTGCGACATCCTTTGTGGTCGCGTTTGTTGGAAGCCCGATAAAGTGTGCTATTTTTGTGAATCAATCAACTACTATCATAATCTGAGTGTAGCCTTGTGATTCCGGTAGTTGGGTGATGAAATCGGTAAGATAGAGTTCCATGCTGCGTATGGCGTTTCGAGTGGTTGAAGTAATCCCCATCACGCATGTCGTGGAGATTTATTGTGTTGGCACTCGTCACATGACTGAACGTAGTCATTTATCCATTCGGTGAGTCCTTTCCAGTAAAAGTCTCTCGTAATTATCTCTATCGTTTTTTCCATCCCACAATGTCCTGCTACCTTCGAGTCATGGCATCCTTTTGCAATCTTTGTTTTTAGAGCATCGTTGGCAGGTATGTATAGTCGATTTTTGAAGTAGGGGAACCCGTCCCCGTATTGCCAATTTGTAGGCAATTCTTTGTTACGGGTTATTAGATCTTTTAGCGTTGCTTCTCTGCTCAACCATTCGAGATCTCGGTTAGACGCCTCTCGGACTTCTTCCAAGAGTTCCAACTTGTACTCCTGTAGTAGAGCATTGGATATCATAGCTGTTAGGCGGGAGCCTATCTCAATATCTTGCGAGATAACTCAGGCCGATAATCTTAATCGTAGACGGAGATTGTCTAGGAAGGCTCAATGATTCAAAGTAGAGGCAGGTAAAGTGATAAAGATTTTTATAGCGTAAAAACTTATATTGATAAGATCTCTTCTCCGTTGCTTGATAAAGTTCAAATAGCTCAGGAGGCACCTCGATATTTATATGCCGCGTCTGGGTGGTTGCGGGCTACATCTAGTTCTTATACTAACTAAGTACCTGCTAACAACTCCAGCTTTTCCTAAAAAGTACGAACACCATTTGATCCTGACAATTCTGTTATCTCACTTCGACTTCCGAACCGCAACACCATGAAATTTCCTGACGGTGCTCCCACACATCAGTTCATTGGTTGCGATCCATCTTCGTCGGCATGGAGTCTTGTTCATCATTTTGCATACGCAGAATGGTCCCCATAATCGAACCAACAAAGGGGCCAGCTTTGTTATCGAACCTCTCAGCATTGCAGACATATTCTGCAACCGACATCTGCGAGGCATAAGATACACTTGTCACGATAATCGCTCCAATAGCCCTTATCCCTCCATAGTCATATCGTTATCGTTTTTGGTCCCGTCAGTATCCGTAAGATACTATTGATGTGTGTGTAAGTGTGGGTCTGCCTGATTGCTCAGACTACCTCATCCAACAACACTTTTCACTTCTGCGACTTTCATCGCGAGAGCGTGGAGTATAGAATATGTTGCTTAACCATTGTCCGTAAAAACGTCCCGTTACCTAGTGACCACTTTCGCGACTCTCGTCTTCAGTGCTCAGTAACCTTATGCGACGTCGACCGATTTGGCTCGAACCACTTGCATAAGCTCGCCAAAGGTCTTCCCTCATATATCCTGCGAACGGGTTCCGGTCGGACGGACGGCCGCGACCTATACGGGGTTACGTGGAGGGCTCCAATGACCATGCTTTTTGGTGAGGGGACGCAACTACAGCGGCGTCTGCCGATGTAGCGCCGTCCCAACGCTAGTGCAGGAGGGGGGTTTTGGCTTGTCCTTTTGAACTCAGAATCCTAAGGTAGGGTAACTATAGGTCTTTATTCACTAATGGAAGGCTAAGCCTTCCGGTATGCCAAACAATTGCGCTTGAAACCATGACTTCTTCCTGGAGGAGCCATGGGTTTCGTCCAATATCATTTTCGCTAAATAATCTGTTTTCCCTGCTGTCTGCATATAGCTCACACATGATCGGTTGTACCTGTTCTACCGCGATGGTCCGCTTAGGCGATAGATCCGTGCTCCCAAACCCTTTGTTTCCCCGATCGGTTATTTGTAGATGGTCTACCTCCATCACTCCAGACATGTCTATTTTCTCGATGATCATTTGTGCAATCCGGTCCCCTTCCTGAACCTGATAACTCTTTCTGCCATGATTCATCATAATGACCTTGACTTCTCCTGTATAGTCGGCGTCTATCACTCCTCCGCCGATTCCTATACTTTCTTTATGTGCTAGGCCGCTTCGCGGGGCTATTCTAGCATAAGTTCCTTGTGGTATCCCTATCGTGATTCCGGTTCCGACAAGCCTTTGTCCCCTTGCTGGGATCAGTACGTCTTCGAGAGCGTACAAGTCGTGTCCTGCCGAAAGCCTTGAGCCCTTTGAGGGTAGCGTGGCTTTTGCCGCCATCTTCATTACTTGAATGGCTGCTGCTTGTTGCACTAGCATCCGTTTTTTCAACTTTTCTTAAACCGGTTCATCTTGTACAAGGCTTATAAGAAAGTGTTCCGGTTTCAGAATTGACTGTTCGGTATGCTCAGCTCCCTCCTCAGGACGATACTCCGGTCGTCTACTCAATGCCTCTGGTTTACCGCTTCGGGACACAGGTCGATAGATAATCTTGAAATTGAACGATGCAAGCAGTTGCGCCCAACGAATTTGCCTTTGATTCTACTTTTTTGTTGTTAAAAAGTGTTGCAAATTTTGGTGATCGGTATAAACCATAATCGGCTTATCCGCGGCGTACAAGTAGTGTTTCCTTTCCATGAACGCCTCTAATATGGCTAGGAGTTCCTTATTGTGAATCTCATAGTTGCGTTCGGCCGAATTCAATTTTCTGGAATGGAACGCCACTGGGTGGAATCTTTTATCCTGAAATTAGGATAAAATTGCCCCAAGTACGAAGTCGCTTGCGTTGGTTTTGATTACCATTTCTCGTTCCAGGTAAAAATGCGCCAGAATTGGCGCCGTTGTAAACCGCTGTTTGAGCTTCTCAAAAGCTATGTTCTGCTCTCATCCCAAGCTGAACTTTTGCTTGTCTCCTTTCAGCTTTTCCGTTATTGGCTTGCATATCTTCCAGAAGTTTTCGATGAACCTTCGATAGAAGTTTGCAAAGCCAAGAAAGATTTGAACTTCTTTCACCGACCTTAGTGCTTTCCATTTCCTTATGGAGTCTACCTTCCTCGTGCTCATTGTTACCCCGTCTGTTGCCACACTATATCCCAAAAATTCAACAGCTTTCACATGAAACTCAGACTTCTTAATGGACACCACCAACTGGTGTTCTATCAATCACGAGAGTACTTTCTTGACCATTGCAACATGTTCCGCATGCGTCTTTGAGTAGATGAGGATGTCATCTAGGTACACCACCACCCCTTGGTCAAGAAATTCACGTAATATTTTATTCATCATGGGTTGAAAAGTTGCAGGAGCGTTGACTAGTCCAAACGGCATGACTTTATATTCGTATTGTCCATATCGAGTTCTGAACGCTGTTTTCCACTCATCATCTTTCTTAATCCTAATCAGGTAATAACCATCCTTGAGATCTAGCTTCGTCAATATGGTGGCACCTGCAACTCGATCTCGTAATTCGCTCATTAAAGGGAGCGGGTATTTATCGAGAATTGTCAATTTGTTGAGTTGTCAGTAATCCACACATAATCGTAAGCGACCGTCGGGTTTTGGTACAAACAATATTGGCGCTCCAGCTGGTCACTGGCTATGCGTGATCTTGCCTTGTGCCAAAATCTCATCAAGGTAGGTTTTTAGGGTATTTAATTGGTATTGTGACATAGGGTAAACAGGTCCCCAAGGAGGTTCTGATCCTTCTTTAAGGTCGATCGCGTGATCGAATGTTCTTCTCCGGGCCTTTTTTTCTGACGCCTCTGGTCGAAACAAATGTTTGAACTGAGCATATTCTTGCAGTAATGTTTCCAGTTCAACCGGATCGTTTTCTTCAACTCTTCCTATTCTTCCCACATACTGGGCCTTCGGATCGTATGCGACCGTTTCGTCGTATTCAAACAAATCCCTTACAGCCCTATCCTCGACATGATCGCGACATGTCATTTGCCCGAAACTCCATTTTTTCAGATCATCTAAATTTGACAAGTGGTGTTCATGGTACCACCATCCAAAGGGGATGATAAGGTCAAAGCGTCCTGTGGGCGCTATTTCGGTAGAGATGGGAGACCTATGTCCATTTCCGATTTCTAGTGTGATGGGGCGGGTATATCTTTGACCGCCTGATGAACTTGAAAGTCCATCAAATCCAACTATTTTGATTGGTTTCTTTCGGACTTTGTATGGGATGTCAAGTCGTCCGACTAATTTTTGCTTAATAGGAAGCAACTGGCACCTGAGTCCAGTAAAACATGAATGCCTGTGCGTTTGCCCTCAACATCTAATTGGGCAGGTCCTTCCGGACATGAATAGTGTTTTGGAGAACTCGGTATTGACCTCTGAGGGCTATCCGGTTCTTCGTTTTTTCTTTTAAAATGCATTGTCTCGTTGACTGTGGTTGTTTATTACCGCGCCCGCGCAGTTTCGTCCGAGAGGACTCCTCAGATCAACTTTCTGAATTAGTATTTCGGGCAGCCCACTACCAGCGGTCTTTACCTCCTGCCGAGGAGTTCCCAAATACTAGGCATTACCGTCTCGCACAATGGCTCCACCTTGCGACTGGGCCTGCGCAGTCCGTATCATCAACTTATTTCGTAGACCATTGGCGACTGATCGGGAATGGTACCTTCGTCCATTACCATTTGGGATTTTAACCGAGAAACCTGTTGGACCTTGGATAGCGTATAGGCTTAAAGATAAGCGTGCCCTAGTCACTAAAGCCACAGCTCGGGTAATTATCCTCGCCCAAGCTCTTCCTCAACGTATTCGGTACCCTTATGCTGGAACGGCACCTGTCTCAGTCTCAGGGATAGTTTAAACTAGATAGTGAGTCTGAATACCCTATGTATCCTAGCTTTTCACTTCTGGTGTCTTTTATGTATCCCCTACTGTGCAGCGTCCGCTTTCACTAGGTTCCGGTATTTTTGGGCCATCTTGTCCCTTAGATCGAGGTAGAATAGTCTCGCCTCTATTGGCTCGCTTCCAGGTATGCAAAGTCGGAAATTATCTCGCTTTTTTGCACCCTTCCCGGCCCTCAACGTCTCTCGATCTTTCCTCAATCAGTGCCCTAGTTTTTTCCCTTGTCCAGTTTCAGTTCTTTTAAGATGATCGAACTCAACTACCAACTTCCATGAACGATTACGTCGGGCTGTGTCGTCTCGGTGCCTGGCTGGACTCTCTTCCTGCTTCTTGTGACTTGGTTCCCCTTCCTCCGATTTGTCTAATCGTCGTTTCGCCGAGGTTCACCGACCAAGGGGTTCATTCGATATAGACTCTTCGTTCTGGGACCTCAGTCATAAGGTGCGCGCCGCATTGTTCTTTTTTGAGTTTTGATTCCCGGAGTTACACCCAGACTACCCATCCGCCGTTGCCGGTGGTGCCTGAGAACATTTATAGTTCTTCGCCATCGTACATGCTCCATGCAACCGGACGGTCTATCCTGTTCACAGATCGTGAACTTTCTCCCTGGCTTCGTTCAGCCACGACAGCTACTCTTTTTCTCTGGGTTTGAGGTTGATCACGTTTTCGTTTATTTGATTCGTATCTTTTGGTACCGAATGTCGCGACAGATTGCTCTTTCCGACAATGTTTCCAGAAGTGGTTGGTCATTCCACATCGTGTACATGCCTTGATGTTCCTTTGTCGGTCTCTGACATCTTTTGGGATGGTATCATCTGCTTTATCCCAATCTGTGTGTACTACCTCTTTTTTGTTGGTAGCTGTCTTTTCCTTCGACCAAGTTTTCGTACGGGGTACCTTAGGCTTTCCCTTATAGGCGGCCCGTTTTTCCATCGTATGTCTTTTGGGGGGTCTTGGATTGCTTTTTGTCGAAGCTCGGTCTTCTGTTTTTCTACTTATCGATGTCCCCGAGGATTCGCCCTTTCCGTGTCTTAGGCGTTTGTCTTCCTCATGATTCTCATGTTGAATCATGGCATTTTTGAAACCTGCCAGCCATAATTCATCGTTGGGATAGGTTTCGAATCAGTGTCTTAATAGTCCGGCTTCCGGCATCTGAGCTTTCAGCATGTCTCGCCATGCTAGCCCTTGAAGTCCAACTTTAATGTTGTGGTTCTCCATTCGCAAAAGGAATTGTTGTATGTCCCCATGATACCTCTCAAGTTTCATTAACTTGTGGGTCCTTTCTGTCTCGTGTGTAGGCGCAAATCGTTCAGTTACTTTTTGTTCAAACATGAACCATCTTTCATAACCGATTTCCCTTTTATATCCCAATGCCCCCAACATCTTTTTCCGATAGGTATCTGTGAAAGGAGCTACATGGTCTCCTTCCATTCGTCCCATGGCATATTTGATTCAATCGATCTCCATGGTCCATTGGTGGCTGTTCCGTTCAAAATAATCTTGAACTGCCATTAACCATATTCGAATATCCTGATGGGGCTTATTTTTGAATACCTAGGGAGGGTCGGAGGGTCGTTTGGTATGTAGCAATCGTTCTCGAGCGATTGCCTTCGCCATGACATCCACGACGTCTTCTTCTTCGTCCCCTGTCTCGGGATCTTGTCTCTCCTTACCTTTCCCTTTTTCTTTGTGACTCGGGCCTCCTTTCGGATCCTGCCCGTTGTCGTCATCGTCGTCACCATCGTCTCGGTCGGGTCTCCTGCCCCGTGCATAGTCGTTGGTGGTAATTGGCCTCCCCCGTTTCATCCTTGTTCAGGAGTGGGATTTGACCGTTTCTTTTTAGCTTGGTCGCTATTCCGTACGGGCCGTTCCCTATTGTCAGTAACTACAGTAGGGGCTGCTGACCTTTCAGCCGATATGACTCCTACTTGGGCTTTCAGATCGTTCAGGATATCATGAAGCTTTGCCACTTCGGCTTCATAACGTCTTTCTTGATCTCTCACGGCCTCCTTGTGTTCCTCCTTGTATCAATTTAGAACCGACACGCAGTTGGCATTGTCGTTTGCCCGGGCTTCCTCTACCTCGAGGATACGGTCCCGAAGCTGCTCGTCCTGTCGCTGGCTGTGTTCTGCCTGTTCTGTTTGGCAAGCTTGTTGGACCTGGAATTCTGCTTGGCCCTTTGCCACGATTTCTGCCTGAATAGTTCTGGACTCTTGGTCCAACATGTCGATGGTCCTTTCGAACATGTTTAATTTGTCGACCAGTATGGACTCACCTAACTCCAACCAGCGCTGGAGTTTTCCTAGCGCTCTTGCCTGATGTTGGCCTTCGCTAGATAGTCGTCCGATATCTAGGTACATGGATTTCTGTTCTCTAGCCATTCGTTGACTAAACTTTCCGAGAACTGGTCCAAGATGGCCCGCGAATTGGTTTAACTCTTCTCTTGAGACATAGTTAAGAGTTGGTGTCTTCAAGCGCCCTTGCGTCAGTCGTCCAAGAGCTATCTTTCCAATTGTGCTGGTATCCAGCGGGCCTGGGGTCCGACTACTGCTATGGATGATGGTCTCGTCCCCACCGGTCATCTCGGAATCTTGGGTTTCTTCTGTCATGATTGGTGATCGTGATATGTCAGGTCGCCGATTCACCGGGAATTTCTTTGTGCTTTATCACAATGGTTTGGAGGGTATTTGATGATGCTTATCGAATTGACTTGGGTTTAAGCCAGATAAGTGGGATCTCGTCGTCCCTGTTGGACGTAGGGTATGGGATATTCCAGAATTCGTCTGGAAACTCGTAGGTTCTTTTATTCCTCGTGGGATAGGGAGTGTTCCACTCCTCGTCGGGTTCTTCGACCAGGTCTTCGTTCTTCTGAACAGCTGCAGGGGCAGTGGCAACAGTATTGCCGTGCAGGAAGAGGTAAAGTATTTGGAGAATGTGAGGTGTATCTCCTAAAAGTTCTTCGAATGTATAGAATCAATGTTCGAAGATAGAATCGACAAGAGATAAGGGTTCGAAAATGATCTCTTCACTTATTTTGTCGAGCAGTCGTGTCATGTGGTGAGCCTTGGTAACAAGGAGAACTATCAATATACTGTTAGGCGGGAGCCTATCTCAAAGTCTTGCAAGATAACTCAGGCCGATAATCTTAATCGTAGACGGAGATTGTCTAGGAAGGCTCAATGATAAAAAGATTGAGGTAGGTAAAGTGATAAAGATTTTTCTAGCGTAAAAACTTATATTGATAAGATCTCTTCTCCGTTGCTTGATGATGTCTAAATAGCTCCGGAGGTACCTCGATATTTATATGCCGCGTCTGGGTGGTCGCGGGCTACATCTAGTTCTCATACTAACTAAGTACCTACTAACAACTCCAGCTTCCTCTTAAAAGTGCGAACACCATTTAACCCTGACAATTCTGTTATCTCACTTCGACTCCCGAATCGCAACACCATGAAATTTCCTGACCATGCTCACACACATCAGTTCATTGGTTACGATCCATCTTAGTCGGCATGGAGTCTTGCTTACCATTTGCATACGCAGAATGGTCTCCATGATCGAAGCAACAAAGGGGCCAGCTTTGTTATCGAACCTCTCAGCATTGCAGACGTATTCTGCAACCGACATCTGCGAGGCATAAGATAGACTTGTCACGATAATCGCTCCAATAGCCATTATCCCTCCATAGTCATATCGTTATCGTTTGGTTCCGTCAGTATCCGTAGGATACTATTGACGTGCGTGAGTGTGGGTATGCCTGATTGCTCAGACTACCTCATCCGACAACACCAGTCACTTCTGCGACTTTCATCGCGAGAGCGTGGAGTATAGAATGTGTTGCCTAACCATTGTTTGTAAAAACGTCCTGTTACTTAGTGACCACCTTTTGCAACTCTTGTCTTTAGTGCTCAGTAACTTTATGCGACGTTGACCGATTTGGCTCGGACCACTTGCATAAGCCCGCCAAAGGTCTTCCCTCATATATCCTGCGAGCGGGATCCAGTCGGACGGACGCCCGCCACGTATACCTGGTTACGAGGAGGGCTCCAGTGCCCATGTCTTTAGTGAGGGGACGCAACTACGGCGGCGTCTGCCGATGTAGCGCCGTCCGAACGCTGGTGCGGGAGGGCGGTGTTGGCTTGTCTTTTTGAACTCAGAATCCTAAGGTGGGGTAACTATAGGTCTTTATTCACTAAGGGAAGGCTAAACCTTCCTGTATGCCTAACACAATCATGGAGACCATTCGGCGTATGCAAATGGTGAACGAGACTCCATGCCAACGAAGATGGATCGTAACCAATGGACTGATGTGTGGGAGCACCCTCAGGAAATATCATGGTGTTGCGATTCGGGAGTCAACGTGAGATAACAGAATTGTTAGGGTCAAATGGTGTTCGCACTTTTATAAGAAGCTGGAGTTTGTTAGTAGGTACTTAGTTAGTATGAGAACTAGATGTAGCCCGCGACCACCCAGACGCGGTATATAAATATCGAGGTGCCTCCCGAGCTATTTGAACATTATCAAGCAACGGAGAAGAGATCTTATCAATATAAGTTTTTACGCTAGAAAAATCTTTATTACTTTGCCTACCTGTATTTTTGAATCATTGAGCCTTCCTAGACAATCTCCGTCTACGATTAAGATTATCGGCCTGAGTTATCTCACAAGACTTTGAGATAGGCTCCCGCCTAACAGTGAGCTTGTTGGGCTTGTAATTCTGCTTGTACCTTTGCCACGATTTCTACCTGAATGGTTTTAGACTCTTGGTCCAACATGTCGATGGTCCTCTCGAACATGTTTTATTCCTCGACAAGTATGGACTCACCTTGTTCCAACCGGCGCTGGAGTTTTCCTAACGCTCTTGCCTGTTGTTGGCCTTCGCTAGATAGTCGTCCGATATCTAGGTACATGGATTTCTGTTCTCTAGCCATTCGTTGACTAAATCTTCCAAGAGCTCCTCTAATGTGGCCCGCAAATTGGTTTAACTCTTCTCTTGAGACAAAGTTAAGAGTAGGTGTCTTAGAACGTCCTCGCATTTGTAGTCCAAACGCTACCTTTCCAATTGTACTGGTATCTAGTGGACTAGGAGTTTGGGTACTGCTATGGATGATAGTCTCATCCCCTCCAGTCATTTCGGAATGGTGGGTTTCTTCTGTCATGATTGGTGATCGTGATGTGTCAGGTCGCCGATACACTTTGAATTTCTTTGTGCTTTAATGCATCAGTTTGGAGGGTATCTGATGATGCTTATCAAATTGACTTGGGGTTAAGCCAGATCAGCGGGATTTCTTTGTCCCTCTTGGACGTAGGATATGGGGTGTTCCAGAAGTTGTCTGGAAATTCGTAGGTTTTTATATCCCTCGTGAAATAGGGAGTGTTCCACTCCTCGTCTGGTTCTTGGACCAGGTCTTCGTTCTTCTAAATAGCTGTAGGGGCAGCGGCAACAGTATTGCCGTGTGGGAAAAGGTAAAGTATTTGGAGAATGTGAGGTGAATCTTTTAAAAGTTCCTCAAACGAGTAGAATCGATGTTCGAAGATAAAGTCGACGAGGGTAAAGGGTTCAAAAATAAACGCTTCACTTAAGTCGCCGAGAAGAGTTGTCATATCGTGAGCCTTGGTAACAAGGAGAATTATCAATATACTGTTAGGCGGGAGCCTATCTCAAAGTCTTACGCGATAACTCAGGTCGATATTCTTAATCGTAGACGGAGATTGTCTAGGAAGGCTCAATGTCTTAGAAATAGAGGTAGGTAAAGCGATAAAGATTTTTCTAGCGTAAAAACTTATATTGATAAGATCTCTTCTCCGTTGCTTGATGATGTTCAAATAGCTCGGGAGGCATCTCGATATTTATATACCGCGTCTGGGTGGTCGCGGGCTACATCTACTTCTCATACTAACTAAGTACCTGCTAACAAACTCCAGCTTGTTCCAAAAGTGCGAACACTATTTGACCCTGACAATTCAGTTATCTCACTTCGACTTCCGAATTGCAACACCATGAATTTTCCTGACAGTACTCCCACACATCAGTTCATTGGTTACGATCCATCTTAGTCGGCATGGAGTCTTGCTTACCATTGCATATGCCGAATGGTCTCCATGATCGAACCAACAAAGAGGCCAGCTTTGTTATCGAACCTCTCAGCATTGCAGATGCATTCTGCACACAACCGCTGTGAGGCATGAGATAGACTGGTCACGATAATCGCTCCAATAGCCATTATCCCTCCATAGTCATATCGTTATTGTATGGTCCCGTCAGTATCAGAGAATACTATTGACGTGTGTGAGTGCAGGTATGTCTGATTTCTCAAACTACCTCATCCAACAACACCATTCACTTCTGCGACATTCATCGCGAGAGCGTGGAGTATAGAATGTGTTGCTTAACCATTGTCCGTAAAAACGTCCCGTCACTTAGTGACCACTTTCGCGACTCTTGTCTTTCATGCTCAGTAACCTTATGCGACGTCGACCAATTTGGCTCGAACCACTTGCATAGGCTCGCCAAAGGTCTTCCCTCATATATCCTGCAAAGGGGATTCAGTCAGACAGACCGCCGCGACGTATACGGGGTTACGAGAAGGGCTCCAATGACCATGTCTTTGGTGAGGGGACGCAACTACAGCGGAGTCTGCCGATGTAGCGCTGTCCCAACGCTGGTGCGGGAGGGGGGTGTTGGCTTGTCCTTTTGAACTCAGAATCCTAAGGTAGGGTAACTATAGGTCTTTATTCACTAATGGAAGGCTAAGCCTTCCGGTATGCCTAACACTCCCCAACCTTCTCTTCTCTGCCCTGCCTTTAGAGCCTCAAACTTTCCTTCCTCTTCCTCCTTCCTCTAGCATGAATGCTTTGCAGCTGGCACCTTAAAGTAGGTTGGTACTTCCTCCTGAGTCAACTCCTGTACCTTTGTTGGGCTCCAAGGTGCTTTAGTCCCCATCAAGTAAGTAAGAATACGAAGCTTATAGCTAATAGTATAGGAACTGTAGAGTTTTTTGACTACTTGCTTGCCTTTGCGAAGAATTTCAGTGACTGACTTTCATTTTGATCCTCTTTGTTTTTTTACACCTGCACAGAATCTTTCGGCTGGAAGTTGTGAAAGGTCTGGCTGGACTCAAATTCAACCACCGGGTTGAGCAAGCATTATGAGAATTGACCTCTTTCTTGCTCCCCTCTCTCTTCTTTTTAATTATCTATTTGTATATACCGGCAATTTACTTCTAAGTACATTTTTTTTCCTTCTTACAAGTCTCAAAATCACCTGAGGTGGAGATATTGTTTAAACGATGTGAAATGTTTCTCTTTTTCTTATATCCTTTTGTCTAAAACAATGGCTAATGGCTGAGACACTAATTTCCACTCACCTTGGACTCACACCTTATTTTGACCTCTTAGCACACCGTCCAATTATTCAAGTTTTTGCGGTATACTAACATCTATCTTAAGTTAATTCTATTATCATGGTTGTTTGAGATATAACCCTCGAGGTCTCGAGGGAGAGGCTGCTCGTAGTACCGTACTGCAACTTGACTACCGGCACCTAAGTTTCCCCCAAAACCATGTTATTTCAAGCTTGCCGGTAGAAAGTTAATAGTGTGCCAGAGTCAAGAGCTGTCTGAGTCCCCGTAGAGCCAAGTTGTTTAACCAAAGCCAACGGCGCCCCATCGGATCTGGGAGATCCTCGCAGCCTGTTCGGGACCTTCCGTCCGAGCTCTCAACTGTACGACATCTCCCGCACCAAGCGAGTTTCTGCCCGGTGCCAAGCCCAACACCCCTCTCAGCCTCCTATCGGCATCATACATACCAATCCGATTTCGTATCGTGCGACACCAAGTCCCCAAAGTCACAAAATCTTCCACTTAAATCCCTACCTCCCTCTCTACCACAATAAAATGCCGCCAAAACCCCGCGCCTCCGAAGCCGTTGCAAGACCACCCACAATACTTGCCTCCTCAATAGTGATCGCAGAAACGGCCTCGCTAACAGGGACCTTCACCATAAAAATCGGAGCAAACACCGTTATCCACCCACGTGCGAAGCTCACATCGGCCCATGGACCCATAACAATAGGCGAGTACTGCATCATCTGCGAACGGACGCAGATCTGCCCGCCGGATGCCGAGGGTTTGGTGATTGGGGATGGAACGGTGGTTGAGGTTAATGCTATTGTCGAAGGGAGTGTTGGGGTTGGCAGCGTTGTTGAGGTTGGGGTCAAGGTTGGGAAGGGGGGGAGGGTTGGGTCGGTATGTTTCCATTCCGCTGCTATGGGAGGGGAGGAATGAGATGAGATGTGCTAAGTTTTGGGGCGGGGGTTGGGGATAGAATTGTAAACTGGGCCCGTTGACCAAAGTTCTTGAGGGGGAGGTGATTGAGGATAATACTGTTATATTCGGTAGTGGGCAGAGGAGGATTGATGCTTCGGGTACGATGGATGCTAGGAGGAGGTTACTAGAGAGGCATATTGAGAGCTTGAGAGTTCTCATACCTAGTAACCCTTCTAAATTTATTAATTAATGTAATTCGAAGCAGTGGTTTGTAGACTCTTGGAATGTTTCTCGTTTGTTGTGCTCGAGGGGCCCTGGAATCATTCCCAATTATTCCGGGCCACACGGTACTCGTGCGCACAGCACGGCACGGCACAGACGAAGGGGTGCCTGGCATCGATCATCACTCTGGGCAAGGAATGGAGGCTCGGCTTGTTGGGTGACGTGGAGCTAAGACAAAGTTAGGCCGAGTTACGCCAGCCCAAGGGGCGCTTTTGCATGTGAACCTTTTTACCGCAACAAGACAGATAGGTGTTACTGATATTTTGCTCTCTTTTGCACTGAAATCTTTACTCCCTTCATCTTGTTTTATTGGATTGTTATTCATTTTTCACGATAATACTTTGAACGAGACTTTTACCGGTACTTGAATACCTGTACAGTATATTACTCCTTGGATTACCCGGTTAAATAAACCGTTCCGGGTGGCAGGTGGGTAAGCTTTGTCGTCAGCAAGCTCCCGCTCAAAAAAAAAAAAAAAAAAAAGATCAATATATAAAAAAATGCCCTCTCCAACACTCCACGGCTCCTCACGAACCCGCAAATGGATATTGTCGAGTCCGCCGGTGGAATGGGCTATGATGCAGCTGCAGGAGCTGTTGATCAATGCTCTCCGTCAGGGACCAGTCCCCCAACATGTCGCTTTCGTTATGGACGGGAATCGCAGGTTCGCTCGGAATAATCATATTGAGACGGTGGAAGGGCATAACATGGGGTTCGAAGCACTAGCGAAGGTGCGTTATACCTCTCACTCTCTTCTCGAAGGGGGGTAGCTAACGGGGTTGGGTATACAGATCTTGGAAGTCTGCTACAAGTCAGGTGTAAAGGTGGTCACCATATACGCATTTTCCATCGAAAACTTCAAAAGGCCTCTCCATGAGGTTAACGCGCTTATGGAGATTGCAAAGATTAAGCTTTCACAGTTATGTCAGCATGGGGAGTTGATGGATCAGTACGGGGCGAGTTTAAGGATTCTGGGGCATCGGTCGTTGTTGAGACAGGATGTGCTCGAAGCTATCGAGCAAGCGACAGAGATGACGAGGCATAATGACAAGTACGCCACCAGCCGCATTATGATACCTCTCTTTACAGAGGCCATTTCTAATGATGTATGTCTTAGGGCTATCTTGAACGTCTGTTTCCCCTACACTTCTCGGGATGAGATCACCACCGCTATCCGGGACATCGTATCCTCATCTACCATTCCACAGACTTCCCCGCCCTCCCCGTCACCTAGTGATTCATCGACTTCGACTTCCACCTCCACATCCTCTGACAAGACCGCGACTCCGGGATTGATGGACATCGAGTCTATCACCGAGAAAACCGTGACACAACACATGTTCACATCAGACTGCCCGCCACTAGACCTCCTCGTACGAACCAGCGGCGTGGAACGGCTAAGCGATTTCATGATGTGGCAATGCCACCAGGACACCGATATTGTCTTTGCGGATTGCCTCTGGCCGCAATTTGACATCTGGAAGTTCCTGCCCATCCTAATCAATTGGGGCGTCAAGAGGCGGAAACTGGAGAAGGAGAAGGGCGACGTAGAGGTCCGGGGCGTCGGTATGGGCATGGGCGTCGGTAAAGGTGGTGGGTATTGACTATTAATGAGGAAGGAATGGGGGTGGGCATATGGTGTCGTTGGGGTTGTCTGGATGGGCATGTTTGGCCTGGTTTGGATGCTGGCTTGGAGGTGAGGTGTTTGTCTTGTATTGCAAGATTTGGGGGGGTTGCTATGCGTGCACGGCTCGATATTTTCTCTCTCTGTCTCTCTTCTTTTCTTCTTCTTCCCTTGCTATCCCTTTATTCGGAGGAAGATATTGTAATAGTGGTTTCTTGTGCTGTGCTTTTATTCTAGTGATACACTATATCCTTTGCCTTGTATGTACAAGTATTCTGTGGTAGGGCTGGGCTTTGTTCTAAAGTTCGCGAAGTCCGGAGCGCTCTATTTGAATAGACGATATCATATTGGGGCGGTAGAACCACCATGGTCTATCCACTGGCACGCAAAGATAAACCATAGGAAGGGGAGTGTCTTCCCGAGTGATTCACCGTGTTCTTGAAGGAAGTTTTGCCTTCCGCCAAGACGGCCTTGGCGGCACTGACGCACAGCTTTCTCTTCGGAGGCTCCAAAAGTCCGCGTGTTCTAAATTTCTAGAAATTCTCGCATATTACTCAATACTCATAATAAACCTCTCCATTCAGGTCCTCGATCACCATGGACCCCTAACAGCCGTACCCCCCCCCCCCTAGCACTTCAAAATTTTCTATCTTTCCTCTTTTCTATTTTCGTACTTCATCCCTCGCCTGAGACCTCCTTTTTCCCGCACGAAACAAGCACACAAGGATAGATGTCAAGTTACATTCGCGCTTCTTCCCTTTCGCCTTCCGACGAGTCTTCCGACCTTGACCTCGACCTTGAAGAGCTAGATCCTACAAACGGGGGTGGTGGGATTGGTAGTGGGGGTGGTGCGGGCTATTCGGTAGGGTATAGGTCTGTACTTGGAGAGAACCATAGGTCTTCCTTTTCGCCTACAAGACGCGGAAGAACATCTATTGACGGGGCGGGTGGGCCTGGGAGGATTCCGTTGAGGAGGATGAAGGGGCGAGAGGGACCAGAAGATGAGGAAGCGTTACTGGGGAGGAGGAGCGGAGAGCAGGACACACACCATGAAGGGGAAATTTCAAACCTCCGAGATGGGGGTGTGACAAGAGGCGGGGAGGGGTTACTACGAAGATTAGGATCTCGGATATCGCTACGATCTACCGCCGGCGAAGACGCCGTTGTCGACTTTACCCCTTCGAAGGAAACTAGGGCTGTGGGGTTGAGGCCTGGTGGGGCCGGAGGGAAATACCCACCTAATATCATCTCTAATCACAAATTTACGGCTTTCACCTTTCTACCACTTACTTTGTGGCACGAATTCAGCTTTTTCTTTAATCTTTACTTTTTACTGGTTGCCTTAAGTCAATGCATTCCGGCGCTCAGGATCGGGTATCTAAGCTCTTACATTGTTCCTTTGGTGTTTGTGTTGTCAATTACTCTTGGCAAGGAAGCGCATGATGACATTGCTCGGCGGAGGAGAGATACGGAGGCTAATAGTGAGCTATATGAGGTTCTCTCATTTACGGATGGTGGGGTCTTAAGGAGGAAGAAGCGAGCTAGACTGGGAAAGAAGAAGAAGAGTGCGACGGGAGCTGAAGGCCAGGGGCTGAGGGAAGGAGGTGATGACGGTGACGATATTAGGATTGTGCCCAAGAAGAGTAAAGATCTCAAGGTCGGGGATATTCTTGTTCTCAAGAAAGACGATAGAGTTCCGGCAGATGTGGTTATTTTGAAGACAATCTCGAATGAGGTCAATCAAGCTGAGGAAGGCGGGGGCGATGACACCTCCGGCGAGGCGTTTATTCGCACCGACCAACTGGATGGAGAGACGGATTGGAAATTGAGACTTGCGCCAGCGTTAACTCAGGCTTTGCAATCTTCTAGTTTGGCTCACTTAACTATTACCGCTTCTGCCCCTTCGAAGGAAGTTAATAGCTTTATTGGATCAATTTCTCTTGATCCTCCGGCTCCCTGTCCCACTGCTTCGTCCGCGCCGGGCTCATCTATGCCTTTGGGTCCTGGCGCCCCTTCGTCCTCGCTATCAGCACTTCCGGCGACAGCATCTTCGTCGATGGGATTGTCAGTTGATAACACTGCATGGGCGAACACGGTCTTGGCCAGTAATTCCACCACGCTGGCTGCTATCGTTTACACTGGTCCGGAGACGCGAGCAGCTTTGTCTACATCTCGCTCCCGTAGTAAGACTGGGTTGCTGGAAAAGGAGATCAATAACTTGACAAAAATTCTTTGCGTTCTGACATTTTCACTGAGCATAGCGTTGGTAGCACTTCAAGGGTTTGAGAATAACCAAGACAAGCTAGGTGCCATAGACCCCGAAAATCCCGGCGAAGTCGTCAATAGAAGCTGGTACATCAAAATTCTCCGCTTCTTGGTACTCTTCTCGACTATTATTCCCATCAGCTTGAGGGTCAACTTGGACATGGGCAAGAGCGCGTACGCGTGGTTTATTGAACATGACAAGGGGATTAAGGGTACTGTTGTTAGGACTAGCACTATTCCGGAGGAGCTTGGGAGAGTGGAGTACCTACTTAGTGATAAGACTGGAACCTTGACGCAGAACGATATGGAACTGAAGAAAATCCATGTTGGAACCGTCAGTTATGCCGGTGAAGCTATGGATGAAGTCACTGATTATATTAGACTTGGATTTCCTGCCGGTGGTGGCACTGGTGCTTCCGGGGGTACCCAAGCCACTCCCGGGATCCAGTTGAATGCTGCTACTACAAGAACCAGGAGGGAGATTGGGTCCAGAGTCAGGGACGTTGTCCTTGCGCTTGCGTTATGTCACAATGTCACGCCCACTACTGCTACCGACGAGGGTGCATCGGAGGCTACAGTTACGTATCAGGCATCAAGTCCGGATGAGATTGCTATTGTGCGATGGACAGAAAGCGTTGGGCTGCGTCTGTCGCATAGGGATCGCAAAGGGATGAAATTACAAAGTGTTGATACTGGCAAAGTTGTGGTCCGCGTCAAGGTATTGGAGGTCTTCCCATTCACGAGTGAGGGGAAGAGAATGGGGATTGTCGTCCAATTTATGGCTGGCGAAAAGGGCAAGGAATCTGATCTTCTCGGTGGCGGTGCGGAGGAGGAAAACTCTAATGCTGGGGACATCTGGTTCTATCAGAAGGGGGCGGATACCGTCATGTCTTCGATTGTCCAGGCTAACGACTGGCTGGATGAGGAGTGCGGTAATATGGCCCGGGAGGGACTAAGGACCTTAGTTATTGGAAGGAAGAAGCTGTCCATTCAGCGCTATCAGGAATTCTCTGCAAAACACAAAGCTGCGTCATTGTTGCTCGTTAATAGGGACAAGGAGATGGGCAGGGTCGTGGAGGAGTATCTTGAGCATGACTTGGAGCTTTTAGGAGTGACAGGTGTTGAGGATAAACTGCAGAAGGATGTTAAGCCTAGTTTGGAGCTTCTCAGGAATGCGGGAATCAAGATTTGGATGCTGACTGGCGATAAAGTCGAGACAGCGAGATGTGTTGCTGTTAGCGCAAAGTTGGTGTCGAGGGGACAATATGTGCACACCATTGCCAAGTGTATGCCTACTTCTCTATTCTCTTGCCTCCGGGCTATACTGACTCGGGTACGGTTATGCAGTAAAACGAAAAGACCATGCCTACGATGCCCTAGAATTCCTCCGCAACAAGACAGACTCCTGTCTCCTCATCGACGGTGAATCCCTCGCGCTCTTCCTAGACACGTACAAATCCGAGTTCATATCCCTAGCCGTACAACTCCCGGCAGTGATCGCCTGCCGTTGCACACCCACCCAAAAGGCCGATGTGGCCCGGCTCATCCGTACCTTCACTAGGAAACGCATATGCTGCATCGGCGACGGTGGGAACGACGTCTCCATGATCCAAGCGGCAGACGTAGGTGTCGGTATCGTTGGCAAGGAGGGCCGTCAGGCCAGTCTTGCGGCGGACTTTAGTATCGAGCAATTCTGTCATCTAACAAAACTACTCGTGTGGCATGGAAGGAACTCATACAAACGAAGCGCAAAGCTCGCGCAATTCGTTATGCACAGGGGTCTTGTGATTAGCGTTTGCCAGACCATGTTCAGTATTGCTTCGAGGTTTGAGCCAATTGCCTTGTATAAGGGGTGGCTGCTTGTTGGGTATGCCAGCATTTATACTATGGCCCCAGTATTCTCGCTGGTGCTGGACAGGGATGTGGACGAGCGTCTGGCGAATCTTTATCCGGAACTTTATAAGGAACTTACGGAAGGGCGGTCGTTGAGTTACCGGACGTTTTTTGTTTGGGTGCTTGTCAGCATTTATCAAGGTTTGTCTTTCCCTCGTATAATTGTGCCTAACTAGTAGAGTACTAACGAAAACCCATAGGAGGGATAATCCAAGGCCTCTCCCAAATCCTCGTGGGCCTCGACCATTTCAATCGCATGGTATCTGTGAGTTTCACAGTACTGGTATTAAACGAACTTATAATGGTGGCCCTAGAAATCACAACTTGGTAGTTCCCCTCCCCTCCCCCTTCCTTTCCCTTTCCCTTTCCCCTTCCAGCTAACACTGAGGACAGGCACATGTGGATGATATTCGCAGAACTGGGCACAGCCCTCTTCTTCTTTGCTTCTATCCCTTTACTGGGTGAGTACTTTGACCTCGGGTACGTCATCTCGTGGGCCTTCCTGTGGCGCGTCGCGGTCATCAGCGCGATCAGCCTTGTGCCGCCGTGGGTCGTGAAGACAGTTAGGAGGAGGTTGAAGCCGCCGAGCTATGCTAAGGTTCAGGGGGTTTGATGTGAGTTGTAGTTGCATTGGTTGGGCGTTCTGTCTTGTTTTGTTTCAGGTGGTGGTAGAGAGGATAAGTGAGGGGGGATGTAATTCACCGAGCGGTCGGGGGGAGGTATTTGTGTGTTTTTTGTGGTTTGTATCTTAGTTTTCTTCCCTTCTTTCTATTTTACTGTGTTGGTTTCTTCTTGTACTGTAATTGGCGGTAGCGGACGGTGCGGGTTACGGATACGCTTTACACTGTGTAGAATTTAGAAGGAGGGGAATATTGGAGCAGTAAACATTACCGTATCGTATTACGTTGTTCGGTGCACTGGGTCTACGGTAATTATGAATGTTAGCGAGAGTCCGTAACTCCAAGGACCTCTCGCGCTCCTTGGGATGGAAGAGCAAGGAACACACATCCCCCCCGCACGTTATACCGCTATCGCTCCTTAATAATAGTAACATAGAGTGTATCCGGGGGGGACACTAAAAACCCGAAAACTATTTCTGCAAATCCCATCCAATTCTCTACAGAGACAAGGGTTATACTTTCCCCCCTAAGTACGAGTACTTCCATTCTCATCGCGTATTCGGAATCAGGTAATATTAAAGATTTATGTCTTAATACTATGACCAAACATGGCTAGTAGTAGTTACTATTCCCTACATCATTTATTCCCGTACCAGGCCAAACCTGCCCTCTTTTATTACCTTTTAGTTCACACACAGGTCACTTTCACCTACTCGAGTACTTATACCATCGGCTACATTGTCTTCTTTGCATTAAACACATCATAATTCTGACACACCTTCCGGTACTTTTATAGCAACCGTATTCCGAATACACGATGAGAATAGAAGTACCTACCGTACATATTCTTGAACTTTATTGGGGTGTCATATCATACTATGATGGCAAATGTCCTGGCAAGCACAACGGACCAGGGCTCTCCAGAAACCTATTAAGTCATTTTCTAAGACGATTGAGGTAGTATCATATCTCTTGCACTCTTTGAAATATGTGAGTGGCTAGCCGTTGGGGACTGAGCGACAAGGCATGGCTGACACCAATGAAGATAGACTATATTCAGGGACGAATACCTTGGACTTGGCGAATTCCTGTGCAAAACTAGGGGGTTGAGCTTATCATATGATAATATTGCAACTGTTTCCAATGCTCCCACAAGGGTAACTTAGAGTATATCCCCACTTCCAAAGCCCCAGCACAATGGTTCCAGGGTCACCGCTGGGTTCTCTCGTTAGTTCCTGGCTGTAAAAGATTTCTCCAACTCTAGGGCTGCGGTTTCACTTACTTCTATTTTCATCGCGTATTCGGAATCAGGTAATATTAAAGATTTATGTCCTCATACTATGACCAAACATGGCCAGTAGTAGTTACTATTCCTTACATCATTTATTCTCGTACCAGGCCAAACTTGTTCTCTTTCATTACCTTTTAGTTCACACACAGGTCGCTTTCACCTACTCGAGTACTTGTACCATCGGCTACATTGTCCTCTTTGTATTAAACACATCAAATCTTTGATATTTCACATAATCCTGACACACCTTCCGGTACTGTTATAGCAACCGTATTCCGAATACACCATGAGAATAGAAGTATGCCTGTTGGTTTACGAGTATTATACTTGCATCTCACAGGTTTCCCCCCTTTCCAAGTCCAAGAGAGAAGGAACACCAATGTGCTTGGCATCATTGAAATCAATTCGGGGTCATCGGAGGATGGAACCATAATCCCTCGAGAGTCCTTAATGCCAGTAGCTTTACCAACCCGGTTTACGATGGCGAGGCCTGGGCACGGAACTCCGGGTTTCAGTTGCGGGGGTAACAATAGTAGAGAAGACCTGACATCATGTTCATATCAAATTTGGAAAAGGTTGTTTTGCTTCCTACGCAAACTCCCACTTCAATGAGAGACTTAAGTCAATCGCCACAAAGCGGACCCAAGACCCTTCCAAGCATCATTTCGGGTAAGGGGGGGAGAGGCCACACACCGGCGGAGAATCAAGGTGAGCCCCACTGACTCCGTAAGCCCACCAAACTCCCTTACTCACCCCTCCGCGAGATCAAAATGCACCCGAGTGACATCCGATGACTGCTTACTCATCAGAATGACGTAGTTCCTCCCCTGTTCCTCCGCCCCTCACTCCTTAAATTCCCCCAGTAATTAAACCACCCAATTCCCCTAGATACCCCCCAACCACCCAAAATGTCTCTTCTCCGCATTGCCCGTCCCATAATTGCTCGTCGTAACCTCCTAACATCATCGGTTCGCTACAAGCATACTCTCCCGGACCTTCCCTACGACTATGCAGCCCTCGAGCCGGCCATTTCCGGAAAGATCATGGAGGTCGGTACACCTCCCTTCAAATAGAGAAGAAGGGTGGTGAGTGAATGCACGTATTGAGTTAGTGCTAACTTGGGGAAATTATTATTAGTTACACCATTCCAAGCATCACCAGACATACGTCAACTCCCTCAACGACGCTGAGGAGAAGTACGCATCGGCGGTATCAGCAAAGGACCTTCAGGCACAAATTTCTTTGCACCCCCTGCTGAGGTTTCATGGAGGGTACGTTTAATCACCCCCCTCCCTCCTCCCACATTTCTTCCCCCGAGCCTGTGCTTATATATGAGAAGTGGTCACATAAACCACACCCTCTTCTGGGAAAACCTCGCGCCAAAGGGCTCCGGTGGAGGAGAGCCTCCGAGCGGAAGCCTTGCCGATGAAATTGACATCACGTTTGGTACTGTTGAAGATCTCAAGAAGATGATGAACGCTGCGCTTGCCGGAGTCCAGGGCAGTGGATGGGGTTGGTTGGTTAAGGATAAGGATACTGGGGCTTTGCAAGTTATCGCTATGCCCGTTAGTGCATACACCTTTCCTTAATGTTCCCCCGTCAGTAGAAGGGCAGACGGAGACCATTAACAAGTTGTGTAGAACCAAGACCCTGTAGTGGGCAAGTACGTTCCGTTGTTGGGGATTGATGCTTGGGAGCATGCTTACTAGTAAGAACCCCCACAAGTTTGAGAAGACGAAAAAAAAAAAAAAGGACTTCTCCATTGTTGACTGGAGGCACTAACGGACGCATTCCCAAAGCCTTCAATATCAAAACCGCAAAGCAGAGTACTTTAGCGCAATCTGGGACGTGGTTAATTGGAAGGCAGCAGAGGCCCGTTACGGGGCTGCGGTCTAGTAGACCCTTCTCTTCCTCCCTCCCTCCCTCCCTCCTTTACTATTAGATCCTGCCTATAGTATAGCAAGCCTCCCAAACACAAATAATAAAAATTATATCAAGCTATTTATTCTGTGACCGCTCTCAATTGATGCGATTGGTCCTCTCACACCCTCTCTGCCACCGAAACGACACTGCAGCCTACCTTTGAAGTTACTTTCTCACAGGGTCAGCCAGCTTACACCCAACAGCCCCTGACTTGGGCCCATCCGAGGCATTCCCATCCAGGCCACGGTACAATACGATACAATATGATCCAACATAACCACCCCAAACAACAATGGCTGACAAACCCCTCGGAAAGCGAAGTATTATGCCGAAGGGGCGCGCGAGGCATTTTCCTCACCTAGTTTTATTCCACACCTCTCCAGAAGAAAAAAAAAAGGAAAAGGGGAAGAAAAAAGGCGGGACACAACAGCATCATAGAAGCACAAGGGACGTTTCAAATTTACGATAAAAACGCCGGCCGCGGAAAGGCGCCGGTGTCATCTGACGGTTTGATCGGGATACCGGTAGAAGATGGTTGTGTGGCGCCAAGGTGGATTGACAGGTTACCAATACCGGTAGTTACGAGAAGGTAGGCACTGTTCCCCGCGGGATGACATCTACATGATAGGCGGGCCGCGGCATAATGGAAGGAAGGTAGAAGGGGGGAGGGGAAAAAAGACTCATTTCTTGCGGGAGCAAAGCACAAACAATGTCTTCGCAGGATTGTGGGTGAAAGACATGATGGGCAGAAAGAAAAGAAAGCCCGAACACGGAACAAGCGCTGCTGATTGGGTTACTCGGAGTGAATGGATGAATTAATGTGCGGGTACTAGTACCTTAGATATCAGAGTTTAAAATACTGGTAGTGCACGGGTTACCCTTAGCTCCCACCTCCAATCAAACTACCGACCAGCGAGAAAAGATATCCTATTTTACAACTACACCGTGCTTCTTGAAAACCTCTGTGACCTTAGTGACTTCCTCGTACGATCCCATGAAGATCCCAGAACGGTCGTGGATGTGTTCGGGCACCACCTCCAGCATTCTTCTTTGATCGCTCGTGACGGCCAACCCCCCGGCTGCGCGGCCATGGTTAGCATTTGGTATGTCTGAGGGGAAAGCCGGACCAAGCTACGCACCATTCTCCATGACCATAGCCATGGGCGCGCACTCGTATAGGATCCTAAGCTTGCCCTTAGGACTCTTCTTGTCAGCAGGGTAGGCGAAGAGACCTCCGTAACAGAGGGTCCTGTAGGCATCTGCGACCATGGATCCGATGTAGCGAGCAGAGTACGGCTTTGCGCCGGCCTCTTTGGGGTACTTGATGCTCTCGAAGTAAGCCTTGCAAGGCTCAGTCCAGTAAAGGGAGTTTCCTTCATTGACCGAGTAAATTCCCTTTGATTTCGGAATCCTCATCTGCTCACAATCAGCGTGCGGCCTATGACCAGAAAGAAGAGCTATAAAGAGACCAACATCAGGATGCGTCAAGATAAATTCACCAAGGGCAGTGTCTAATGTAAACCCATTGACCGAACCACCCTTCATGGTAAGAACTAAATTGGCGCTAGCACCATACATGGTGAATCCAGAAGCTACCAATTCGGTTCCAGGCTTGAGCATGTCCTCCGCCTTGCCTTCTGCGCCATCATCGAGCCTGAAGATACCGAAGATAGTGCCAACAGATACACCAGCGTCGAGATTGGATGACCCATCAATGGGGTCGCAGACCACAGCATATTTACCATGGCCGGGGAAAATGATGGCCTCTTCTTCCTCTTCCGAAACCAATACCTTGACTTTCCCGCAACCACGCATGGTATTGACAAAGATCTCGTTACCGATTACGTCAAGCTTCTTTTGGTCGTCCCCGGTCATGTTGGAAGAGCCGGCAAGACCGATGAGCTACGCATGTGAGTTTGCAAACTGTGTGAGAGACGAAATGGAAGGCCTTACATTAATCAAGGTGGCTCGTCGAATGTAGTAACTATAAAACCAAGAAAGATAGCCATTAGTCTGTGATTAGTATAAATTCTCGGGGGTGCCGTACGCAATACTCTTGAATGAGAACTGGAGAGCATGGCATAGCAATCTATTTCAATAATGATTAACCACAATCCGTCAGCCAAAGAAACCAGGGTAACGAACGTAAAATCACCAGTGGCGTGTGGACCAAGTCTGTGCTGTTCCTCCGTGAGGAAGCGAGTGAGTGTGATAATGTCGGTCTTCACCTCAGAGTCGCCATGGTGACCACTTCCATTCCCGGTGGAAGTCATATTTGTGGATGACCAAAGCTTGTTGGAGGAAAAGGTGTATTCACAAGGGCAGGAAATAATAGGGATGAAGGGAGAAAGAAAGGGAGATAAAATAGGACAGGAGAAGCAAGTTTGCTAACCACCCTCCCGGGCTATTTAAGCTCGGAATCAGGAAACTAAGGGGAGCACTCGCAGTGAAGGAAGAGGATGAGCACCAGCCAATACCTAGCCCCGAGTTGCTGCGACTACCGAGCTAGGCAATGAATACCCACTGGTCTCCCATTCATCTTCCCCTCTGGCGTTGCTTCCCCGCGATGTCTCTCTTACCCACCATCAAAGCTGCCGGAGAACTGCAAGAGCTCCTGCCCTGCCCGTTCATAACCGAAGAGATGAGGGCCCCAATGCATTACTCGAGTACCGTACTCTACCGGTGCCATAAGAACGGCAATTGGGCCTCGCTCAGCCGTCCAAAATTCCCTCTCTCAGACAGAAGGGTGAAAACACTGCGAAACCGACCCCCCTCAGCCCCAGCCCAGGACACGAAGAAGAAAAATCAAAAAAGTGCCGGATCTTATCATGCCAGCAAAGGCAACTCCAACGTCCCTGTGCGATGCTCAATTATTCGAATTCTTCCGGCACCGTAATGGTCCGGATTCTGTCCTCCCCTTCTTTTGTTAAGAAGCGGAAACGGTTTGTCAGAAGAAGCATGGAAGGAGCTCGTGACGTCTCGGCACCGGTAGCAGTTGGTTCATGGAGTGAGCCCGTGATCACCGCCAGCGCCACGTGCATGCACTGCAACTACAAAGCGTCAAAGCCAAAGCTGCCAGCCAAACTCCCACGGGGAGGCCCTCATAGCCTAATTCGTAGATAGACCCTAATGTTATCTCTCTCTATTATTGTACTCGAGTACTCGAGCAGTTAGTTTAAACGCCGAAACTCTCCTTCCTAAAATATTCTCTTTAGCCATCGTCGAAGCTCCAAAGGTGACTGCACAAACTCAACCATATTATCACCCTCCCGGCATTGCCCGCCCAGCCCGGATCAATACGAGTGGCTGCCGAGGTTCTCGAGTTCTTCCGACCCTTGAGGCTAATGGCCATGCGAGATAGAGCCGCATGAGGTGGAATGGTGGGTTGGATTTAACCGTTTGTTCGCATTCCGCCGGATGGGGTGGAACCCTCAGCCCTAGGGTCTTCGGGTCCACAAGCACACACCGGTATCAGACTTGCATGTTTTTGACGGAAGCGCGGCCAAAAACGTGACCACCAACGCTAGTGCCTTGGCGTCTTATTTTGGTGAAAGTTTTTTCCTCCCTTCTCTTTCTCTTCTTCAAACTTCAATCACCAACTCAATCACCAACTTGCCTCACATCAACAGCACGAAAGCCACACAGCAACACAAATGCCTCCTCAGTATGCGTGACAATTAATAGGTTAGTCTAGTCTTATTCATATCCTCTTCTTCCCTCTTTCCTCTCCTCAACATGATGATTTGTACAACCGCGAAACTAGAGTCTTTGACTTCCTCATAGAGGGGGAATGAAACTTACTTTGCACGTCAGGCTGACCTACAATTGACTTTTGTCTCATTGCATATATACAAACGGGCATTTGTTCAATACTAACGGAGTTCCTAGTTTTCATATCTGGAAATCTTCACCGACTCTTTCAAAGCCTCAACAATGAACGATACATATCGTACCGTAACTGATAGGCAGTAGTCGTGATGGTAATCACACCCCTCCATTATCCTTCCCCCGCCCTGAGCAAAGATGATCAATTTGTCGTATTACATACGCTGGAAATTACCGTCCAAGTACTTCGTGCGGTGCAGACACAAAATGGCTGTTTCTGAGCTCTTCCACCATCTCCCACCGTCATTAATCACTTCTACCCGGTTGGTCAATATGTGCTGACATGGCCCAATTAGATTACTGCCGACTCAATAAAGGTATTACATTTTTTCCCCTCACCACATTTTCCTTCAGCGGAACCGACGCATATGATGATTTGCACAAGAGCACTGGTCTCTGAATTACAATGATTCGATAAGCATTTCGTGGTGGGGCCTCAGAAACCCCGCCCAACTGATCCGAGCTCGGTCTTGTGTTACTACCAGTGTCTTCACCGACATTTCTTTGTGTTGACACTAACGGTTTAACGATAGCCTCCCCTAGTGGTGTTATTATGAAGGAGCTACCACTTTGAACAAGGTATTAACTTTTTCCACTCTTCGCTTTTATCCATCCCCCTACCTCCATCTTTGAGGATGATACCCACTTTAGATGACGAGTCCTATCCGGGTTTTTCCCGATGACGAAACATCATTTTAATAACCATTCATGCAATATCTGAACATGACCCTTGATTGCAATCAATTTGATTCAAAGTGCGTGCAAACTTTCCACTAACTTTCTTTAGAAGTACAGAAGGCCAGATCGCGTGCGGAATAACATCTATCAAAGCACCCAGGGCATCTTCTTCCTAATGTAAGACTACTTGTGCTTCTGCCTACCCTTATTCCAAATGATGATATTTCCCAACGAAAGACAAGCATATGTCCGAGCGGTTTCCCGCACAGACGAGAACCGGAATGTCTGACCCAGTCTCTTACATATCTACCCATCCGCATCCAATTTGATGTCAACCTACTAACATCTGAACCAGGAACCTTGGGAAGATATATCCCGTATTTTGGCCTCGTGTTTAATTGGTTAGTTCTGGCCCGCCTCCCCCCCTTTTCATTCCTTCTTTCGTTTCTACATGATGAGACTCTTTTTACAATCTCACGACGGTCTTCATAGCCTCAATAGGCATTAATGAGATTGCCCTCGACCGGGCGACATCTGATAATTTGTTTCGATCTCGATTCCTCTTTTCATTACTGCGAATGTTTTGGGTAATGGTAGCTGACCATTTGAAGACAGTATCCGGATTCTAGCGATCGTACTGTGGCTCTGCCTTGGGTGTGACGTTTGCCGTGCCCTCTTTGCACGATGTGGCGGCGCAGGAATCTTGCAGCGGTTTCGTCTAGGGGCTTGTTTGTCGTAAATAGATTAATGAGATTCTAAGTTGAATCGCAATATCGCGCTTGACACAATGCGAGAGCCAAGACTACGACTTGTGAGCCCGGTAAATAATCCCACGGACACAGACCAAGCGCTCCCTTGACCTAATTAAGCCTTTCAGCTGTTCCAAAGCTCTGTAACTTATCTGCAAAGCACGTCCCCCCTGCAAATCTAAGACGAGTGATATCTGGTGGATCTAGTCTCGGAAACTTTAGGTTTGTAAAAGAAAATCAAGCCACCGCAAGCCGCTGACCACCTCTCCATCCACGCATCAAGCCAGCCTATGACACCACTGCCAAATAGGCTCCCCTCAGGAGGTGTATTTCTAAGATACGAATGCGGGGTACCAATTGTGGTATCACCGCCTGCTGCTCAAACCCGTCCGCCCAATCCATCCATCTAGACGAGCCTAAGAGCGAGAAGGAAAGAAGGAAAAGGAAAAAAAAAGCCACAGGTATCCTCGAGCCCGAAACCTCTATGCGCAAAATTCCCCAACGCCCCCTCATCATATACAGTACTAGTAATCCATCCATCACTCACCTGCTCCCTTCACTTCCTTCCCTCCAAAACGACCCTCCTCCCTCCCGCCGCCGCCGCCCCAATACTCCCTCCTCCCGCCTCCTCTTCACCCTCACCCTCACCCTCCTCCCTGCCCCTCGCACGCCCCAACACAGCACCCACCAACCCCGGACATTTCCTCTTCCCCTCCCCGCCCTTCATCCCACCTCCTGCATCATTCGACCCTTCGACCCTCGCGCGCCGCTGATCGAGCTGGTTCACGCCCGCTGGGCACGGGAGCACGTGTGGAGCCCCAACGATCAGGAACGAGAGAAGCGCAATTGTTGTGAAGAGGGTGGAGGTGGTAAGGGAGCGGGGGTGTAGGGGAGGTGGCGGCATCTATAACAATAACAATAATAATAATAAGTACATTATGTTATGTCAATCCTCGACAGTTGGAGGGGAAATGTGTATGTGTGTATTGGGGGGGGGAAGGTATGATACGGTACTTTTTTTATTATTTAAATATTTATTTATTTTGTTTAGTTCATTGTTGATTGATTGATTGATAGGTTGAGGATTGGTTGGTGGGTTGATTGTATGATACTGGTATGGTAAGTTGAAGTTTTACTTTGGCGGGGTGGTCGTGGTGGGGTGGAAGCGCAACTGGGGATCCGCTCTGTGCTCGAGTGCTCGTGAGATGGTTCCTTCTCTCCCCCTCTGCTGGATAAATAATTTCGCAATTGGGCTTCTTCTTCTTCTTCTTCTTCTTCTTCTTTCTTCCTCGCGCGGGTTGGTGGTTGTTGTGCTTTTGATTGATTGATTGGTGGATTGATTGGTGGATTGATGGGGGGTGGTGGTTGTAGTTGGTTGAGTTTGGATGGTACCCTATGTACGGTACTGGTATGGTATTATCTCACGGAGTAAACTTAGAGAGAGGGATAAAAGCTTGAGGGTTTTTTCCAACTTGTCTTGGACGTTATTCTTTCCGCCGGTTGAGAGCCGCACTCATCCAACTTTTTTATTTTTATTTTTTTTATTGACGAATACTGTTTTGGATGATTGGATTGGATTGGGTTGGATCGGGATGTGAAAAAGCAATATTTTACCAGTTATTGTACCGCGATAAAGTTTTGCAGTGAGAATGCTATTGAAAATGAAAGGAATTTACAGAATACTTTTTTGTTTTGCTTTACACGGTATCATTTCTCCCGCTTCTATCGATAAATGAAACAATTCGCACATGCACTTAGCCCGTCGGTTTGGCCGGTTGGAGATACCGGTGCCGCTCGAGGATATACTTGTAGGCGAACCGCAACCTCTATCCACTCTCTCGCTGTCTACGTACAAAGTTGGTTCCCCCACATGTTGCCTTCATCCGTTCACACATCCATCAATTGTCTCATCACGGCCCCAATTGCAAGCCAAAGGAGTTTTTTTGTTTGTAAAAAGGGTTTTTTTTCTTTCCGAAGTAGGTGTTTGAAAAGCTGGCTGGCTGGGTGGTTAGGCTACTTCAGTTTGACCCAGATCCTTGGAGCAGCACATTGTGCGGAACAATGCACCATGTGGAAGACTGCGGTAGCCCAATTAACCACTTGATCCGAGAAAAAGAGTAAAGGGGGAGAACATACACTCCTCAACACAGTCTTCCTTCGGCCCATTCGCCTCGGCTTCCTCAGCAGCGGTAACCCTCTCAACGCACTCGTGGTAATGGTGTTTTGCTGGCTTGCACTCCTTTGACTCGGAGCATTCTGTTTTACCATTCAATGATATCGGTTAGCCTTCGTGCTCTTTTCCGGTCCAATGGCACATATAAGATGTATATATATACCTTCTGTTATGGCTGGCAAGGTATCCTCCGGTTCTTCCTCCTCCGCCTCCGCAGCTTCCCCTTCTTCCTCCGCAGGCTCTGCTTCTTTAGGTTCTGGTTCGGCGGATTTCTTCTCCTCCTCCACTTTGGAATCCGAAGAAGGTTCCTCGTGCTCTTCGGCTGGTGGGGCGTCTGCGTGCACCGGGGAGATGGTCAGGCAGGTGTAGATGTCTGAGAAGAGGGACGAGAGTGGCATCGTAGATGTATTTTTTCCTCCGTCCGTGGTTGATTGGTTGATTTGTGGGGAGAGGAAGGAGGGGCGATTGAATGATGGCGGATTGGATCGATGGTAATGGGCAAGGCGGAAAAGGGAAAACCCGGGAGAAAGTTGAACTTGAGTGGGGCGCGGGAGGGTGATTGGCTGGAGGGAGGTTTCATGATTAGGTAAGCGCACGTGATCTCGACGAGAGCCTCTAATGTGCGAGGGTTCTTGGAGGCTACTTTTTCGGGATTAGGGTACCGTACCGTAGTGGAATGGGGTTCTGGGTTTCACTCCCTAACCACGGGGAGAATCTACCGGTATCATTCTTGCAGAGAAGGTTACTGGAACCTTCTCGAGCACTCCCAGCTGAGACATGGAATATAATTCTTTGGGCCAGCAGCATGGCGACTCACGTACAGTATCAGATGCGAGCATTGTAACATCATACGGGGGGCTAGCTTTCTCGAGTGCAGTAATAAATTTAAGAGGTCATCCTATCTGGGTACTGTACGAGTACAAATACCGGTATAATACTAGAAACGAGGCGCCGTACTAGTAATAGATGTGCAGTATCTACACTATCGCACCGCAGGCCTGCAGGATCATGAGCATTGATTTTAGGAATCTTGATACATGCATTAAACAGCCCGTTCATCTCCATCTAAACCCTTGGGTTTCCATGCTTGTACTCGTAATTTTCTAGCCTTTGTGGGCACAGCTACTATTGCACGAGACCAAAATCCTGAAACTCCAAGAGACTTTTTGCCTGTGTGCAAGAGGAACTGTGTTCACAAACGTCAGAAAACGAGGAGTACCGGTATTCTTTTAGGAATTCGGCATATCATAATATCCGTCGTATTGCGGCGCAAGAGTCATCGATCTTCTCGGTTTACCAGGTGACGCAGATGGATTCGCAAGGCCTGCAGAAAAAGCTCGAGCACCATACCATAGGTAAGGAACATGTTCCTGCCTAACTTGTTGAAAGTGCTGTATTGGTATGTAGCATCCGTTCTCTTGGCTGATTAGAATTCAATCGTTCGGCCGGGTGCATATTGTGGTGCAAGGTTATACATAGAAATTGGATTTGTGGCATAACTTAAGCTGAGCGCTTAATAATGTGGGCACTCATGCCAGTATTGTGTGAGTACCATAGGATTCATTCTCTCTTTGCAGTGCTCTTGTTCTACTCATATCATACAAGCACTACTGTATTGTTGACGATTCTAGCCTTGGACTACCCTACCGTACTCGTAATTCTCACACGATTGCTATTGCATAGGCTAAATTTTTGAGGCTCTGGTTGCCTTTTTGTATGTATGCAATAGCAGTTATGTTCACAAACGTCAGAGAACCACGAGTAGATGTTTCCGGGAGTTTGCAGGGGTGCTGTTGGCGTTTTTCCCATTTTTTTCTTCTTCTTTTCTTTTTAAAGGGAGCGTGTTTGAGTGAAATCCGCCTCCCACAGTTGTGGTGCGGCTCGTGAGTGAGGCTCGATTACCGGTGCTGCATTGGAATCTGGGGCTCGCAATATGGATCAATGCATGGTCTACCCACCTCGAGTAAGCAGTGGATCGGATCCACGACAGGCGAGGGAAACCAAGGCGCTATCATAACCTATCGCTGCCTTGATCGTGCTGTGAGATTCAGCCATCCTTATTTTGGTGTGAGAATGTGTGAGTTACGCCTCAACCACCGCATAAGACCCTATCATACATAGTAATGCGGTCCACATTTGCATGGAGGGTACTTTACCGCTATCTAGCCTTTAACCAAGTATTGTCATAGGTGCGAATGATTTGAACCTGCCGTAACGCCAGCGATTTGAAAAGGGATCCTTGATTGCCGTACCTTCATCGTCGAGCTGGAACATAAGCGGTTACGGATTCTAGTTTACTCTCCAGTCTTGTCGTGTGCGACTTGAAAGTTCGATTTTCAAAGCTGGAAGACCCTCTGGCACAGATTGAATTGGCAAATGCCTTATGTATTCCCGGGTGGTCGTGTAGCCCCCTCATGATCGAAGGGAGAGTAATCACTGAGCAAGATGGATGAGGAGGAATAGAAGAGGAGGGAGGACAGGTGTAAAATACCTTCTATTCTAACCTGATTCCACAAAAATACTCAAATCTTCACCCTCTCCATCTGGCCTTTCATCTCTCCGTCCTAAGGTTACAAATATAGTACAGGATATTCGGGTGAAGAGGGGGGAAAAAAAGAAAAGAAGACACCTCTTCTTTCTCTCATTATATTGGTTGATCCAGCTGTTGCCTGCGCCCGTTGATTTTTTGCCCCTCTAACTGCAGAGTTGGGATGCTAACGTCAAGGTAATTTTCTATTCTGCGTACCCTAGCAACCAACACCCTCTGCCCTCCGTACGCCCTCTAAGTTTTCCTCTCATTCTTGCCCCTGTTTCTCGCACCTTTTTATCTCCCATCCATTCTTCTCTCAACAGCGTTCTCCTTACACTTTGAATCATCTCCTTGCCCCTCTCCTAGAACCACCGCCTTTTTTGATAACATACAGTACACGCCCCGTTCCCCCTTCATCCCTATCCTTCATCTTGGCAGCTTGACAGAGCTAATCAAACTCTAACCTCGTAAGACTAGACAAAATATTCATCAAACACCGCAACTATCATCTCGTCTGATCGCCGCTGTATTGAGTTTCGCTTCCTTCCGAGGAACAACCCCCTCCCCGGCTCTTAACCATGAGCAAAGTATCTGATTTCCTAGCTGCCCATCTCGGCGCAAACGGGAACGACCAAGCTGCTTCAGGCGCCACAAGTCCTGGAGCAGAGTGGCGGGATGACGACGACGGCGATGTAGCGGCCAGGTACAGGCCCCGTACCTATCCTTACTATCGTCATCTGCCATACAGTACAGAGGATGAGTCCGAACGGCAAAAGAATCTTGATGAAATCATTAAACATCTCTACATCTCTATTGAAGCCGGGGATTTCGCTCCCGGAGCGGTGCACTGGTCGAGGGAGCTCAGGAGTTGGCTTAGTCTAAAGTTTGATCCGCCCCGGAAAACTAGGGTTAAGCTTGTCAAATTATACTATGAACTTGCCATGGCTCCCGGCCTCGACCCCACCGTTGCCGAGAGATTCGCGAGCATGTTTATGGTCCTGACAAAGTATATTTCCTACATTCCTTTTGTTTTGGGCTACTCTTGTATTACTCCAACTGGTGTAGAAACCACCCAGTGTGATCTCTGTGGGGCTCTGTGTGGTCTTATAATCATAAATGCTAAAATAATTTGCAAAGGCGAAAACACTACCTGCACCCCGGGAAAGACCTTACATTGGATTGGAGACCTCTCTTCAAGGAGCTCAAGGTGTTTGTGCTTCCTCAAGAGTCAGGATTTATCCATTCCACCACAGTAAAAAAGAATGTCCGGACATTGACGAAGATGTGCTCGTTCGCACAACCCTTCTTCAACCCGGGGGAGATTACGGAAATGTTTGAAGAGTTTTTGCCTTATGTAAGACTACTGTCATTCCGACCAATTGGGTTGACAATATACTCATGAAATAATAGTTTAGCACCTCCTTCGCCGAGGGCGCCTTTGTGGTTGTTGGGTTGTTGAATCTACTTCTTCCCACGGTTCCTCCGCCTCCGGATAAGCCGAAGCTACAACCTTCGTATTATCTTCCTAGTAAGCACTTTCTCTTGATTCGACCCCAACCCACTAAACAAGGTTGCTAACTCTATCTGCAGCGCTTTTCCATCTGTGGTCACTCGTAAATCGTTCTCGTGTGTTTGATGTAAATTTCTTGGATTTACTATCCCGCTTGGCTCGGGATTTGCTGCCCGCAAAAAGCATTCCTTTTAGAGAGTATGGTATTTACAGTAAAGAGCAATCGGCGTTGATATTTACAGCCATACTTCGGCTTCTGGAAATTCCAGTCGGTCAGGCAACTTCTCCATATAGCAGTGTCGTGGATACGAATATCGGGTTGGCCATGACTTTGGATCGAGACCCAAGGAAAAACCCAGTCGCGCACCATATAGCGAGATGGATTGTCATGTCACTATCGCCCTACTCCCTTGATGGGCCAGACTCGATCCTTTCCAACCTTGAGGGATTAATCCAAGCTGTGGAGACCTTTTTCCATCCTTCAAATACTGGAAATTGGACAAAGACTCTATCTCAGCTTGTATATTATCTGGCCGACTTCTTTGTGATGAGGTGGAATCGGGAGAGGAGTGGAGAGATGGAGGTGCCCGAGGATAGGAGGCTTACGCCCGAACTTAAGCGACGCTTTGTTATGTGTCTGAAGGAGGTGATATTCATGGGGATATATGCCAAGAGTTCTACTGCGATGAGCTTCTCACTGTCCTCTCTGCAGAGCCTGGCTTATCTCGAGCCGGATCTTATACTCCCCGGGGCCCTGCAGCGTATATACCCATCAATGCAAGGACTAGTGGAGGTACATCGCACTACGTCCTCCCTACGCTCACTACAAGTACTCTCTAGAATAATGGTTCGTACTAGGGGGTTTAGGAATCATGTTACTACGCTATTGGGACTTGCTCTGCCCGGCATTGATGCAAATGACCTGGATAAGACATTACATACGCTATCATTTGTTCAGGCTGTGGCTTATAACATCCCCTTCCGTGACCTTACAGAGGATGAAGAGGGGGGTGGGAGTGGCAGCCATTTAGCTTTGGAGTGGGTTGGGTCTGAAGTTGAGAGGCTAGAGAGGGAAGGTGCCGAAGTCATGATCGACTATAACACAGAGCTTAATGATGAAAATGAGGCTGCTATATTAAGATCTTCGACCGCTGGGCTTTGCGAGTTTTTGATATCGTTCCTCGGGCGTGTATTTACGCTGTTGGAAAATTTACCCGATGCTTCTCGGGTCCGCAGTGGCTCCCCCGAAGATCATATCGCTAATACCCTACCCGCGGCGTTCACACCTTTATTAGCTGCCTTGTCGCCGGAGTTGTATGATATTGCTCTTCAGAAAATTACAGACTTTGTTAGCAGTCATGTCATTCATCAGGCTCGAGATGCCATGGCGTTCATTTGTAACTCACTTTGCAAAGTTAACCCGGAGAAAGCATTGAAACAATTGATTCCTGTGCTGATCCGGAATATCCGCACAGAGATTGAAGAAAATGGCGCAGCGTCAACAAGAAACACAGGCTCTGACGTACTTCCGAGAGACCGAGGTCTTGTATGGAACGTGAGTATTCTTAGTATGTGCGTCGTCCACATCGGCGACGCGGTATTGAATCACAGGGAGGAGCTATTGGAGATCGCTGCTTTCATGCAAAAGAGATGCAAGGGAATGCCGACTGTGCATATCTCGAATTTTATCCATCACTTACTACTGAACCTTACTGTGGTTTATACAGTAGATTATGGCCTCGTGGAGCCCGGGAAACGTATGAGACCATAACCCTCTCTCCAATCGAGTCTATTTTATCAACTGACTTAACGTAGGTTGTGATATCAACGCATGGGGCAAGGTCTATGATCCGAAGGAGATCACTATAAAGTGGCATATACCTTCGCGTGAAGAGGTCGAGTTTGCTGTGGAGCTGTTTAGGTCCCAAGCAGAGAATGCTCTGGAAGCCCTAGCGTCGCTTACGAGCGGGAGCTCAGATATAAAGAGCGATGGGACTGGGAAAGAGTGGTCTGATGAAGTTTCCCGGAACCTAGTTCTTCTGAGGTTAATAATTTCTGGGATCTCTGTTTTGTTCGATCCGCAACGCATACCCGGTGGGACCCTGGTAGAAAAGGAGAAGAGGGATGACGACCTGGAGATGAAAGATATCGATGGAGAAACTGAGGGCAATCCCGGAATTGAGATCTCCGGGACTGATGGCTCTGATGAGCCCATGGGTGAGGCACAGGACGACGATGTTAAGCCAACTTATCGATACCCCGCGGGATACTTTTTCCATGATCCTGAGGACCCGCTCTATGTTACTGTTCATACCTTAAGAGATAAAGTTGGTGAGATATTGCATTCAGTACACACCTTCTTAACTTCAAGCCAAGAGGATGACGTGCCGTGCTTTAACGCTTTGTATACGGTATTTGACCCATCCCTTTTATTGTACCCTTCGCTCTTACTGATTGTAATAGGCATATCGGTCTTGGTTTATGGATGTTGGTATTGAAAGGTCGGCTTGTGTCTTGGATAGGGTCACTCGCCTCTTTGCTGCGGATATTCACCCCTTCAAGGTTAGCGGGATGCGGAAAAACTACCCCAGGCCCCTCCTCCTCCGAAGAGCAAATGTGTACCATCTTCAGCGGCTCAGGCACAACGCCGGGCCAAGGCCTCAATCAGTGATGGACAAAACATTACTGCTGGATCTTGCAGAGTCATGTGTATCCCTTTATACAGAGATTCGAAGGCATGCGCAAAGCGCGGGAGAGTCGGCGACCAAAGTTATAATTGGTGCTAGGCCGTTGGTCATCCCGCCTCTACTAACAGCCTTCGAGGATTCCATTAAAAACAACGACTTCCGGAGGATGAAAGGTGCAATGTACAGCTTGCTGTTCGGTAGCTTGGCAAAAACTGCCGGGCGAGATTGGCGCTACACTCCTGCGCTAATTAAGGCTTTCATTGCCGCAAGTACGGCAGATAAGCCCTCTGTGCAAAAACTTGCAACGAGTGCAACATACCAAGTTATGGACTACGGCAGGCCTTTAGAGAGGATGGTCATTTTAAACGATGAGACAGTAAGAAGGATTGCGCCGGCCGAGGATTTGCTGGCTGTGATAGCCAAAAAGAGGGATCAAATCGCTCGGAAAAGGAAGAGAATCGAGGCCAAGAAGCATGATTTAGCACTCGAGCTAGTGGAGCTTGCAAAGGAGGCGCACTGGAAGACCGCTAGCCGAGCCGCAACAATTGTTGTGAATCTTGGCCTAAGATTCCATACCATTGCGCCGACTTCAATGCTCGAACTGACGACGAAGGGCACCGTTGACGCGCATCCTGGGCTCAGAGGGTTATATTCTGGAGCGTTAGTCGCAGTAGGTTTACCTCGAATCTATTGAAGTGGGTCTCAGACACTAATACCCTGTAGTACTTCTGCTTGATCGAACTGCGAGCTACATGTGACCACAACTATCGAAATTTCCTGATCGATAGGCTCACTTTACCGAATAAGATCTACGTCCCAACAGAATCAGCTGACCCAAAGTGGACATCGAGGTTTCTAGATGCATTTACCAAACCTGAGGCTGAGTACTATGTGGACCATGATTATCCCGGATGGTTTGTATGGGGTAAAGACTTCCCAGCTTACGAGGTGAATCCAAAACAAGGATTACAGTTTGATGAGGTCGAGACGAATGCGCGGAAGACAATTGCCAATCTGCTTGATCGGGAATGGTTCAAGTCTTTCTTTGCCTATCTTAAGCAAGAACCGCGCGACGGATCACCAGATAGGTTCCGAATGGCCAGCTCAATGTTGTTGCAGTTCGCCTTCGAACTAGTTCGAGATGGGTTAACATCAGTCACGTATGATCAACTCAAAGAGGAAACCGAGGCGGTGTTTGAGGATGGGAGTGACAAACATCAACACCGCGCAACTGCAGAGATTCTTGGAGCTCTGGTCAATGCATATAGAGACTCGACGCCTAAAAACCGGGACATGATGTGGGCTCACGTATTTCCTATCGTCAAGCGGATCTTTGAGGAGGGTCTTACTCCTGAGAACTCCTCATACTGGTCGTCTTTCTTGCATCTTGTTTTGGTAATTTCCTCCCTTCATACCTTTTGTTAACTGTAGTAACCGCCTCAATAGCAAGGGAAGGATCTAAGACGGTCGTGGCCCATCATGGAATGGCTAACAAACTACCGGCTGGACATGAACTCAAATGCGGCGTTCAAGGAAAGCTCCAAGATTCAGCTTCTCCAGCAATCCATTCAGGAAGCAGGCTGGCATTTCCGATTAGAGAAACCCATCCTAGAGGACTTCCTGAAACACATCGACCATCCGTATAAAGGTAGGGGCTCATCCTTAATTCACATAAAAGGAAGTGGTAGCTGATGTGCCGTGTGCAGGTGTACGAGAGGCGATGGGACAGACCCTAGGAACAATTTACAGATCTAGACATCACGAGTCATACAAAAATGTGCAGTACCTTATGGATACACAGGCCAAGGCATCCTCTGTTGGGCTAACCCCTTACAATCCGACCGAGGAATTTTCGGAAACGGTGCATAGCGTGTTCAAACGATTGGAGCAATGGAGACACGAACGTACGCCTGGCCAACAATCACCTTCATCATACACAGCAGGAAGTAAGACGGTGCTGTTGTGGTTGGATACCACATTGTCCTCCCACGAGTGCACGCAGCTGATACCATTCTTCCCGGATGTTTTTATGGGCGAAATGTTGCATATGATGGACATTAAAGAAGATCCGGAATTGATGTCTCTTGCTTACCACGTTTTCAGACATCTTCCAAATATTCCGCATCCCTTCAATCAGGACCACGAATTCATCTCTGCACTGATACGAATCGGGACAACCTCTCCGCTCTGGCATCAGCGACTGCGTGTCCTGATTAACATGCAAGTAATATACTTCCGCCGTCTATTCCTTATCACTGCCAAGGAAAAGGAGCGTATATTCACTTGTGTGTCGATGATGCTTGAAGATCCGCAGTTAGAAGTTCGGATTGGGGCGGCGACTACGTTGTCCGGGATGGTTCGGTGTTCGCCGGTTAGGCTAAGAGAGGGGATTGTGCAGGAGCTGAAAAATAAGTTTACCAGAATGCTAGTTCGGAATCCCTTACCCAAGAGATCTCCAGCGGGTACCCCAACTCCCGATTATACAAGGATTGTTATCACTCGTCATGCGGCGGTCTTGGGCCTTGGTGCGCTTGTCCAAGCTTTCCCGTACGCCTCTCCACCACCTTTTTGGTTGCCGGAAGTGTTGGCCACGCTTGCAGTCAAAGCGGCGGCAGATCCCGGTATGGTTGGCAAAAGTGTCAAGAGCGCCCTCGGGGAGTTCAAGAAGACACGGCAGGATACATGGCACGTAGACGTCAAGGTATGTAAACCTGACTAAGGAATACGTTTGTTTGGAAGATAGCTAACTATTATATACAGGCATTCACTTCGGATCAGCTAGAGGATTTGGAAGGAGTGCTGTGGAAGAGCTACTTTGCATGAGGAGCCACGCTAGACAGAAATAAAGCATTAGTAACTATTGTGCTTGTTAGTGCCTTAGAGGGCACATGAGACGAGAACCTGGATTGTTTGCCGGCGCATCCTGTCCCCCCTTTTGTCGATTAATTCTGTAGATAGAATTACAATAAAATGAAAGTCCCCAACTTCATGACCTATAAGCAGTTGCCTGGTCCTTTTTTCCCTTCTGACAGCACTCGTGTATTTTCCAAGTGGGCACGATAAACGTAGATCTTATACCTATTTTTGGTTAATGCACTCGATATTCCTCGCTGGTTAGATGCATTAGCGAAGAACGCGTCGAGTGATGCGCTGTGATACTGCAATGGACTCCCCAGTAAATATTGCAAATAAAAACCTTACCAGTTCCGCATCTCTCGGCATCTGGGCACTTCCGTGGAACGTCGCTGTAGAGTTATTTCCGCCAAATGTTATCATGCGGGAAAACTTTCCCGCAAAATATCCGATGTCCGTTGGATTTGATAGATTGACTTTGTTCCAATTAAAAGGACTCGCGGTCTGATAGCAACCACGGTCTGACGACGATCTGGTAAGATATAAGCTACTGAATTCTCCTTCTCTTATCATTGCCGCATCCTCTCTATTTCTACTTCTTATCTATGATACCAAACTGTTCTCGCCAGTAGGTGGACGGCCCTAGGGGAGATGAGATCTTGTGACTCCCCACAGCCAGTTCTGTGCAGCCCAGCATGATAAGCCCTTTTTTGAGAAAATTGGCGGGTGAGCTACTATTGGGTTGAGGGTTTTCCCTCAAAGATCGTGTGCGTGGCTTTGGGAAAACTTTTTCGAAGAAGGAAGGATAGTTCCTGAGACCTGCCTTGCTTGGCCGGGTGCCTAGGGTTGGGAATGGGGTTTAGGCCTGTTCAGTAGGAGGTAGGCAAGAGGGTATGCTCATAGTATGGGTTCATATCATATGTACGTGTGTCCATAGTATGGGACTTGGGGCTGGTTGATGGTGGTAGGGAGGATATAAATTGATCGGGAAGCCACTCGCATGACCGCCTTTCTCTACATTCTTCCCCCAGCCACACATTCTATCTACACCTTCCCGATAATTACAAGAAAGAGGTTTTTGGGACAGAATAAAATAAAATAGGACGAAATGTCTTTACTATCACTTCCGAACGAACTTCTTTTAGAAATATTCTCATATCAATCCCTCGGGGACGCTTACTCCCTCCTCCGCACGAACCGCCGCTTAGCAAGGGTTTTCAGGTACGCTCTGGCCGAAACAGCCCTGCGCGCCGGGCACCTCCCACCCGTACGTCGGGCGCTTTACTCCGCCGCCGCACGCAAAGATATACCCATGATCGAGCTCCTGGTCAGGAAAGGGATATTCACGATCGTGGACAAAAAGACCATCCTCCACCATGCTGCAGGGACCCAGCCCACCGATGTGATAGAGACGTTGTTGGACACCTGCGACCCGGACATCGAGAGCAAGGACTACAAGGGAAGAAGCGTACTCTCCTTCGCAGCATACATCGGCGCAGCAGACATCGTCAAGCTACTCCTCCACCGCTGCAAAAACATAAACCTCAATTCCCAAGACCTGATGCGATCCACACCACTCCATCTAGCGTCCTCCACCACCAGTTCCTACGTCCCCGCACTCCTCCACCTCCTCCTGCAGGACCCCCGGACGGATCCCACACTAACAGACGAATTCGGGCACACACCCCTACACGCCGCAATCTCCCGTCGTCGCAAAGTCCTCGTTCCCATGCTCCTGCAGCACCCAAGCGTGGACCCGAACCAGCCTGACGGGAACGACCAAACCCCGCTACTAACCGCGTGCGGGGGGGGCTTCGACGAGATCGTCAAAGCGCTCCTAGAGCATCCCCGCATCGAGGTTAATGCTACAAACAGGCGGGGATGGTCGCCGCTGAACGTGGCCATTCTGCGGGGGAGGGTGGACGTAGTGAGGCTGCTGTTGGCAGATGAGAGGGTAGATTGCTATGCGAGGGCGCCAAGGTATGGCTGGACGGGGTTGCATTTGGCAGTGGCGGGGGGTAATCTGGGGGTGCTTGAGGAGCTGTTGGCGGACTGCAGGGTCAGGAGGGATTTAACGACTCTGGATGATGAAATGGATACGCCGATGGAGTTGGCGGTCAAGTGGGGGAGACGGAATGTCGTGGGTATTTTAAGGAGGTTGTGAGGGGGAGGCGCAGAGGAGGAGGATGGGGGCGAGATTAGGGCTTAGCAGATGACAAGGGGGGAGGAGGTTTATATCTGTTCTAGTATATAGCTTGCGATTAAGTAGAGGCGAGGTAATATCTCGGCGAATAATATAGACTTTGATCATGCCTCGAGTCAATTCCCCACGATATAGATAGAATATCACGGCCTTCGACTTGCAACAGCACAACCGGAACTTCTAACCAAACAATGTAACAAGCAAACAATAGACAAGACTCCGCCGGTTTATTAAGCAAGCAGTTGCCAACACCCCACCCCACCCCCCCGCACAAGGCCACATTTCGGATTTAAATAGGTTATTTTTATTTTATTTCCCCGAGCTAGCTAGCTGAGGGAGTTCACAGGTCCTCCTGAAACAAGGAATCGTTGCACCGCACCACCCAGGACCGTGAGAGGGATAAAGGGAAGGGGAGAGGAAGTGTGAAAGAAGGGCCGGAGGGTTTAGGAAGGCCTTTTTCTCCCCAAATTTCGATAGTTGTGGCCGGTTGTCATATTCGAAGAGGAGGAGGAGGAGGGCAAAAAGTCTGTCCAAGGCCATTGTAGTCACAGATGATCACTCGTACTAATATTGTGATCTTGTTTTTTTTTTTTTTTTT